>Ga0209536_100001849_pt1 | contig 34633 bp, 32 predicted proteins | sample DeeMarSeWOR28_12_FD_187461 | JGI IMG/M metagenome (GOLD analysis project Ga0209536, IMG submission 187461) | Marine sediment microbial communities from White Oak River estuary, North Carolina - WOR-2-8_12 (SPAdes) (version 2) | ecosystem: Environmental > Aquatic > Marine > Intertidal zone >...
CAACCCCAACAAGGAAAATAATTTGAAAACCCTGAAAATACCGCTTATTTGCCTCAAATACCCTTAAGAAACGTTTTCCTTAAGACACCCCCGCCTGACCGGCAGGCAGGCTTTCCGAAAGTGGATTGCAAAGGTAACCCATCCACACCAATTATCCTTACGTTTTAATGAAAATATATTAGAAATTTAAATGTTGTAAACTTATCCGTCATTTGTCAAACATAAATCAGTATTTATGTCATAGAAGTAGTCACTTGCTGATTACATTGTTTGATCAACCTTTGAGTAAAATTCGAAAGGTTGTTCCTTCATTTATCTCAGTATTACGAACGAAAATTTTACCCTCATGGTTTTTCTCAATGATTCTTTTTACTAAGGTAAGACCAAGTCCCCAACCTCTGTTTTTTGTAGTATATCCCGGAAGAAAAACATCCTTGATTTTTGATTTTTGAATTCCCTTGCCAGTATCAGAGATATCGATAATAATTTTATCGTCTATTGCCCTTTTTATGTTGATATCTATTTTGCCAACACCTCCCATGGAATCCACAGCATTCTTACACAAATTCTCAATTACCCAATCAAATAATGGTTTATTGATCCTGGCTCTAATGTCAGACGGTTTTGCTGTTAGGTTGATTTCTACCTTTTTGGAAATTCGTTTTTTCAGATATGATATAGTTGCCTCAACACATGCCGGGATATTTTCATAATTTAATACGGGCACACTACCTATATTGGAGAAACGAGCTGTTACCATTTCCAACCGTTGTACATCTTTTTCAAGCTCTTCAATAATTTCTTTATTATTCAAAGATTTATCTTCCTTGAAATATTCTATCCACGCCATAAGTGAGGATATAGGTGTGCCCAGCTGGTGGGCAGTTTCTTTTGCTAAGCCCACCCAAACCCTGTTTTGCTCCGCTGATTTGGAATAATTAAAGGCGATATAAGCGATAATGGCAAAAATGCCTATGACGGATAATTGCACATGAGGGTAATATTCAAGACGATTGAGAAGTACAGAATTCTTATAATAAATATAATGGTAATCGTACACTTCCCCATTAACATCACGGAATGGAATCTCGAAAGGTTCGTACTCCTGTTTCATTTCTTCAAGAATTTCCTTTAGATATTCTTCTTTTTGTTCATCATCCAAAGATGGATCTATATCAATATTTTTGGTGTCTATTACCTGCCCAATTCCATTTGTATGGATTACGGGAATGGAGTTGTTTGGATACATAATTTCTTGTACAACAAAGGCAAGTTCGTCAGGACTGTTTTCATTATTTACTGTAAATTCCTGTGATTTGGCATATAATTGTATAATTCCTAATTCCCTTTCTTTTAGCTGCTCTACAATGATTCGTGTAAAATACACGGACGCCAGGGCAATGGCAAAAGCAATAGATACAACTACAAGATTTAAGGTTGACCTTTTTTTGATCAAATCCAGACTTTTACTTGATAGTTTATGACTTTCTTTTGCCATGATTAATTAAAATACATTTGATTCACTTTGATATTAATCCTAAGATTCATTCAAATTTAGCTTAGGGAAATAAAAAAGCCGCTCTTAAGCGGCTTTTAATTTACTATTTTTTAACACTTACCATCCCATGCCGTAATAGACTTCCTTATCACTATCCGGGTATTTACCTTTAATAAGTATACCATCTCCGGTTCTATTTTGTAACATCGCTCTTAGTTCATTCACATCTTTTACTGAGCGTCTATTTATTGAGGTGATTAAGAACCCATCTTCAATTCCTGCATCCTTCCATTTTCCTGCACCAATGTTCTCGATAATGACTCCTGCTTCAGCATCATATTCTTTAAGTTCATTTTCTGTTGCGTTTCTGAATGATGCGCCTTCTATTGCATAAGCATCATCCCTTTTTACGATTTCAATATTATTATCAAGATTCTTTAATTTTGCAGATACCGTTTTAGTTTTACCATCTCTTTTGTAAGTGACATTAATTTTATCTCCCGGGCGATTCCGTGCTACCAAATCCTGAAGTTCTGCAACGTTGGTCACATCCGTATCATTTATTTTTAAAATGATATCTCCTTTTTTAAGTCCTGCTTCTTCAGCAGCGCTATTTTCATAGACAGAGTTGACATAAACCCCCTTCAAATCGTCAATATCCTCTTCGAGCCTCGGGTCATTAACGTTTACTATTTCAATACCTAAAACTGCACGTTGCACCATGCCGTATTCCATCAGGTCTTCTACCACTTTTTTAACCAATGAAACTGGTACAGCAAATGAATAACCCGCATAAGAACCTGTTGGGGTTGCAATTGCAGTGTTTATACCTATTAATTCGCCTTTTAGGTTAACCAGAGCACCACCACTATTACCGGGATTTACGGCAGCATCAGTTTGAATAAATGATTCAATACCATAACGTTCTCTGAGAATGCCAATATTTCTGCCTTTTGCGCTTACAATTCCTGCTGTTACAGTTGATGTTAATTCGAAAGGATTGCCTACGGCAAGTACCCATTCTCCAACCCTAACATTATCTGAATTGCCAAATTTTATGAAAGGGAGTTTATCCTCATCAATTTTAATTACAGCTATATCTGTATTGGGATCAGTACCGATTAAGGTTGCCGGATACGTTCTATTGTCGTAAAGCGTAACTTCAATTTCCTCTGCGTCCTTTATGACGTGATTATTTGTTGCTATATATCCATTATCTGATATAATAACTCCAGATCCTGCACTTTGAGCGGGTCGCTGTTGTCCCCTGTACTCTCTTGGATCCCCAAAAAAATCTCTGAACATATCATCAAATGGACTACTATATGGATTATCCCTGGCCGTTAATGACATAGTTGATTTGATATGTACTACCCTGGGTGTCACAATTTCAGCTGCATAAACAAAATTGAGGCCTTCCGGTACGACAAATGATGTATCGTTTAAATAATTTGAAAATTGCACGTTGCTATTTGGAAGGGTTTGTATATAGGATGGTTTATCCTTCTCAAATAATTTGTATCCACCAAGGGCAACAATTCCTCCAAATAAAGATGCTAATACTAAACCGACCAACAACTGTTTTCTGTTCATATCTTTTTATTTTTAATTTAACTTCAAATTTACCAAATTAATCCTACAAATATCGTGTAGATTTAACGAGTTAATTTCTTAATTGATACCTTTTTAACATTTTTTAACAAAAAAAGCGAGTTCTCACCCGCTTTTAATTTTATTTATTGAAATCTGCTTTTTCAGCCAATATTAATTGTTCGTTTCAAGAGTTTTGATTCATCCTTTGGAATGAGTATATACAAAATTCCATTTTCGAATCTCGCATTGATTTTATCTGGTGATAAATCATCGGGTAAATAAAAGGATCGCTGAAACTTGCCGTACCTTATTTGATGTACATGATACTTAAATGAATTATTTGTATTGTGATCTCCTGGTGAATTCGCTCCTTTGACCGTCAAAACATCTTTCTCAATGTTGATTTCGATATTTTTCTTATTAAATCCGGCCAATTCAATATGTATTTCAAATTCATTCTCCCTTTCCAGTATATTTGCTCTCGGAACAAATGTACTTTCGTCGGTTGCGTCATTAGGATCAGTTCTTAATAATTCATCGATTAATGAATTAATTCCAGCTGGCAGTGAGCTTGTTGAGCGGGGTTTTAATTTTAACAGTGTCATATCATTTAAATTTTAGTTTCGATTTTCCACATCCTATTTCAAAATCATACCAACACATATTTATCCATAATATCAGCCAAATTTCAAGACAAGATGGCGCTTGAATGCCAGGTGAGGATACAAAATATGTCATTTTGGCGCATTTGAAACTGATTCTTTAAAACATTTGATTGCTGTTTTGAATTAAAAATTAATCCACCTATCTTTGTGACCCGTTTTTCAGGCGGGATTTTAAAATTCAAAATTTTAAGTAAAAAATTAGTGGAATCTATTAGTTACAAGACGCAATCGGCAAATAAAGCTACCGTTGAAAGGGGTTGGGTTGTCGTAGATGCCGATTCGCAAATTTTAGGACGTCTTGCAAGCCAGGTTGCTCGAATTATCAGAGGTAAGCACAAGGCCAGCTACACTCCCCATGTAGACTGTGGTGACAGGGTGATTGTTATCAACGCGGACAAAATCAGATTAACTGGTAAGAAATGGGATGATAAACAGTATGTGAGACATACAGGATATCCCGGTGGTCAAAGGATTTCAACGCCAAAGCAGTTGAAAGCCAAATCAGCCTCCTTGATTGTAGAAAATGCAGTCAGGGGTATGCTACCCAAAAACAGGCTGGGTAGAAAGTTGTTCAAGAATTTATACGTTTATAACGGCGGAGATCATCCGCACGAAGCGCAAAATCCAAAGGTAGTTAAATTGTAAGTAGATGGAGACGATTTGTAAAATAGGTAGGAGAAAAACATCTGTAGCCAGATTGTATCTCAGTGCGGGAAATGGCAATGTTTCCATCAATGGAAGAACTTTGGAAGATTATTTTCCTTCGGAAATTCATAAAATTATTATTAAACAGCCATTCGTTTTAATTAATGCTGATGGAAAATATGATATAAAAGTGAATGTAAATGGAGGGGGGTTTAAAGGCCAGGCGGAAGCTATCAGGTTAGCCGTTTCCAGGGCATTGTGCGAAGTGGATGAAGAAAATAGACCTACTTTGAAGAAAGAAGGTTTCCTTACTCGAGATCCTAGAATGGTAGAAAGGAAAAAATACGGAAAGAGAAAAGCGAGAAGGAGATTCCAATTCAGTAAACGTTAATATTGAGAACAATGAGTAAACTAACATACAATGACTTATTAGATGCCGGCGTTCATTTTGGCCACCTCACGCGAAAGTGGGATCCAAAAATGGCTCCATTCATCTTTATGGAAAGAAACGGCATTCACATTATAGACTTAAATAAGACAATCGTTTGCCTGGAGGATGCTGCAGATTATATACAAAGTATAGTCAGATCTGGAAGAAAGGTGATGTTTGTTGCCACTAAAAAACAAGCGAAAAATATAGTCGAAGAACACGCAAAGCGATTGAAGATGCCATTCGTTACTGAGCGATGGTTAGGCGGTATGCTTACTAACTTCTCCACCATTAGGAAATCGCTTAAGAAAATGTCTTCCATTGAGAAATTGATGAAAGATGAAGCGTATCAAAATTTAGCTAAGCGGGAACGATTAATGATTTCAAGAGAAAAATCAAAACTTGAAAAAGTGCTCGGTGGAATCGCAGACCTTACAAGGTTGCCTGCTGCCTTATTTGTGGTGGATATCAAGAGAGAGCATATCGCAATAAAGGAAGCTCAAAAACTCAATATTCCAGTGGTGGCTATGGTCGACACAAATTCAAATCCAGATTTGGTTGACATGCCGATCCCAGCGAATGATGATGCGTGGAAATCAATTCAGTTAATCACTGACTTTATAGCTAAAGCTGTAGAGGACGGGTTGATGGAAAGAAAGAAAGATAAGGATGATGCAAAACTGGTAGAAGAGGAGAAAGCCAAACGTGAAGTAGACGAAGTAGAAAGCAAAGAAGAAGCATAATCATCTGGAATAAAGGTGACAATCTAAATTGAACATTCGGTGGGTATGCTGGTGTTCAATTTTTTTTATAGAGAATTTTGAAAATTTAAATACAAACAAAAAATGGCAATAACAGCACAAGAAGTAAATAAACTTCGACAAATGACTGGTGCAGGTATGATGGATTGTAAAAAAGCGCTTGTGGAGTCGGATGGAGATTTTGATAAAGCAATTGAGATTCTGAGGAAAAAAGGTCAAAAGGTTTCAGAAAAGCGAGCAGACCGTGAAACAAGTGAAGGTTCTGTTTTTATCCAAACCAACGATGAGGGTAATGCAGCTGTATTAATCGCATTGGGTTGTGAAACAGATTTTGTTGCTAAAAACCAGGATTTTCAGGATTTAGGAAACGAAATCTTGAAAGTAGCATTTGAAGCCCGTCCAGATAATGTGGATGAATTGAAAAACCTGAAAATTGGTGCTTTGACAGTAGGTGAAAAGGTTACGGAACTTGTCGGTAAAATTGGTGAGAAAATTGATATCGTAGCATATGAAGTGTTAGAAGGAGAAAGTGTAATTCCTTATATTCATGCAGGAAGTAAGTTGGGGGTTTTAGTTGCCCTAAAAGGAACCAATGGTATCGATGTGGCAGATGCCGGCAAAGATGTAGCCATGCAAATTGCCGCGATGCGACCTGTTGCAGTCGACAAGGACGGAGTTGATCCTGTGGTTATTGAACGGGAAATGAACATTGGTCGCGAACAGGCCAGAGCCGAAGGTAAACCTGAGCAAATGATCGATAAAATTGCAGAAGGTAAACTGAATAAATTCTTCAAGGAAAATACTTTGCTCAATCAGGCTTTTGTAAAAGATAATTCGCTTACTGTGAGCAAATATCTTGATTCTGTTAACAAGGGAATGACAGTAGAATCATTCAAAAGGGTATCAGTAAGTCAATAAGGTAATTGAACTTTATTTAAAAGCTCTGATCAGCGGATGATTGGAGCTTTTTTTATGACCAGTCAAAACCAAATATTAATACATAAACAGCAATAGACCCCAGCCCATATGCCATTAAGATCATATCCAATTCTGTTGATGAAGGATTAATTGTAAAATTGAATTTAATTAGGTAAAAAATCACACAGGCAACTGCCGACCACATCCATATACGGATTGGCCAGGATTTATTTAAGAAAAAGATCTTTTTTAGGTTTTTGTTCACAATGAAAGATCACTCAAAAATCCAATTCAAGTGTAATATTAGCAAGAAAACTTAATGAATAAAAAGTGTCTGAATATTAGTTTTGATGGAGATAACACAGATTGACTATCTTACTTTTTAAGTCTATATAATCAGCCGATCTTATGATATAATCATCAATATCAGAGTAGGATACAAGCGTAGGTAATAAAGGATGATCAAGCCCGGTCAATCCAATTATTTTTGGTGATGAACCATTATACTCGCTTGCAAGTTTTAAGGTCTTTGAAAGTTCAAATCCATTTACCACTGGAAGATTGAGATCTACTAAAATCAAATCATAATTATAGGATTCTACCCTCTTGATGGCTTCATGAGAAGAAATGCATATATCCAGCTTATCGCCAAGGTTTTGAAGGCTTTTGGCAATAACAAATTGTGATGCCATATCGTCATCAATCAACAGAATAGTTAAAGGCTTCACTTCTTCCAAAAATGCAAAAATCGATTTCTCTCTGATCATAGTTGTTAATTAAGCATAAATAGCTAGCCAATAATAATGCCATGTTATTTGTTAATAGAGAATGTTTAAATAATTGAAAAAAGTGCGTCTTTTTTAATTGTCGGAATTTGCTTGCGGTCTCATAATAGGAATAAACACAGCAAAATTCCCAATTCGGGAATACAGCTTGCCGTACAAAAACGATTTAAAAATTTAATTACTTCTGAGTGAACCAGGGCATAACTCAACAGACTAATGAAAATTCAAGGACAAAAAATCAAATAATTATTTAAATTGGGACATAGAATAAACCCAAAATGTATTTTCAATGAGAGGCAAAGCATTTTTTATTACTTGCTTATTTATTATTTTTTTTATCCAGGCAAGCGGGCAGTCGACTGAACTGGCAAAAATTACAATTGATGCTGGGAATTATGAGCGGGATGGCACACTTATAAATGCTCGTTTTGAGGGCATTGACCTGGATATAGCAAATTATCAACTTGTATTGTACAATGTTGATAAGCCAGCCAAGAAGAGGATCGAATCTCAACTCGATATGCATAGTGGCCCAATATTATGGTGGAAATTAGATGAGAAATTATCAGCAGGTAAAACCGCCACGTTTTCCTTAAGAAAAGAAAAGAAGACTATTGATGATACACCTGTAAAAGTCCAGGTCCTGAATGATCATGGGAACCTGGTTGCTAAAATCGGGATGAAACATGTGCTTCAATACAATTTTATGGAAGCGCCGCTTCCTGAGGGAGTTCCGGGAATATATAATCGGGCTGGATACATTCATCCCTTGTGGTCTCCTAAAGGTGAAGTTTTAACCAGGATTCAGCCACCCGATCACTATCATCATGTCGGCATCTGGAATCCATGGACACACACTGAATACAAAGGCAAAATGATTGATTTCTGGAATTTGATGGAGGGTCAGGGAACAGTTAGGCCCAATACAATTGTTTCTACCATATCGGGTGACCTTTTCGGAGGCTTTCGGGTGATTCACGACCATATAGACTTAAACGGAAAGACTCCAAATGGTTTTGAAGTTGCCCTGAAGGAAGAATGGGATGTCAGAGTGTGGAATGTCAACGAAAATTCATGGTTAATCGATTTTATCTCAACCATGAACTGTGCGACTGACAGTGCATTGACCATTATGGAATATCGATACCAGGGATTTGGATTTCGGGCGACACAGAAATGGGATGATCAGACAGCATCTATACTTACTTCAGAAGGCAAAAACAAAGCCGATGGCAATTCTACCAGGGCAAGGTGGTGTGATGTAAATGGTGTTTCTGCATTTGGTACTTCGGGAATATTATTTATCACTCATCCATCAAATTATAATTACCCCGAACCCATAAGGATTTGGCCGGTGGGAGCTAATCAGGGTAAGGAAAACGTGTTTTTCAATTTCAATCCTGCCATGGACCGTGATTGGATGTTAAAGCCGGGGAATGATTATCAACTAAAATATCGAATGTATGTTTATGATGGTAAGATCGATCAGGCACAAGCAGAAAGCCTCTGGGCTGATTTTACTCATCCGCCAAAGGTGACCATTGAAATAATTGAATAGATATTGAAACAAGCATATAACCAAAAGTGTAATCAAAATAAGATACAAATGAAAAGTCGTCGAAAATTTCTAAAGTCATCTATAATAGGTGCTTCTGCTGCATTTGCCATCCCGACTATTGTTCCATCAACGGTTTTTGGTAAAAATGCACCGAGCAATAGAATTAATATTGGCCAGATTGGTATTGGCAGAATAGCCCGGTCCCATGACCTCCCGGAGACTATGAAAAATGATGTTGCACAGGTGATAGCGGTTAGCGACGTTGACAGTAAACGCGCTGCAAAAGGCAAAGAATTTATTGAAAAGTATTATGCAGATAAAACAGGTAAAAAGGATTATGTTAATGTCACGACCTACGGAGATTACAGGCAGATGCTGGAAGATCCGAATATCGATGCTGTCATTATAAGCACTCCTGATCATTGGCACGCCAAACCTGCTATTGATGCTGCTCATGCGGGTAAAGATATCTATTTACAAAAACCGGCATCCCTGACTATTTCCGAAGGACGTAAAATGAGCGATGTCATACATCGAACCGGTGTTGTCTTTCAGGTGGGGAGTCAACAACGGTCTTTAGATCCATGGCCGCAATTTCATCGGGCTTGCGAATTGGTACGTAATGGCAGGATAGGAGAAATTAAGGAGGTCTATATTGGGCTTCCTGGCGATCCGTCCGGTGATGAAGAGCCGGAAATGCCCATTCCTGTGATTCTCGATTATGATATGTGGCTTGGTTCTACCCCAATGGTATATTATACAGAAAAACGTGTTCATCCCCAAAATGATTTCAGCAGACCCGGCTGGTTGCGGTGCGAACAATTTGGGGCAGGCATGATCACTGGCTGGGGAGCCCATCACATCGATACGGCACATTGGGGGATGGGTACGGAATTTACTGGACCAATTGAAGTAGAAGCGGAAGCCGAATTCCCTAAAAGTGGTCTTTGGAATGTACATGGTGATTTTAAAGTAACAGCTAAGTATGCCAATGGTGCCATCATGCATATTTCGGGAGAATATCCTAATGGTGTAAAATTTGTAGGCGCTGAGGGATGGATATTTGTCGCAAGGGGAAAACCTGTTACCTCCAGTGATCCTACTTCAGGCAACGAAGCTAAAAAATCATTGGACGCAAGTAATCCCAAAATCCTGGATTCTGTCATTGGCCCGGATGAGATCCACTTATATCAAAGTCCGGAACAGCATAAAAACTGGCTGGATTGTATAAAATCCAGGGAGGTGACCATAGCCCCTGCTGAGGTTGCGCACCGTTCCTGCACCACTTGTCTGGTAAGTCATATTGCCATGAAACTTCCCCGAAAATTGTATTGGGATCCTGTGAATGAACGATTTAAAAACGATGATGAGGCCAACTCAATGCTGGAGCGTCCGCAACGGCATCCCTGGGGAATTGCATAAAAACATATATTAAAAGGGTGATCGATTCACCCTTTTTTATGAACGTTTTATACCCTGGGATTGAATGCCATGATAAATTATTAAAAAGTAAATATTCAAAAATTAAGCTACCAAGTACGCTAATCCGATGCCTCATCATCATTCCGGCAAGAATCTGAAAATAGCCTTTTTACTAAACCTGGGATTTACTATCCTTGAGCTTTTTGGTGGATTTTATGTCAACAGTATAGCCATCATTTCAGATGCCATTCATGATTTGGGGGATTCTTTCTCTTTGGGCACTTCATGGTATTTAGATAAAAAATCAAAGCGAAAAGCAGATACAACCTATACGTTTGGCTATGCCCGCTTTTCATTATTGGGAGCAGTGATCAATAGTTTGGTATTGATAGGCGGATCGATTTATGTGATTACTGAAGCCTTTGGTCGAATCCTGGAACCTCAACACGCTGATGCGAAGGGCATGGTGATATTTGCCCTCATAGGTGTGGCTGTCAATGGTTATGCGGCATGGAAATTAAGCGGTGGAAAATCCATGAATGAAAAAGTGGTCTCATGGCACTTAATCGAAGATGTACTCGGTTGGGTGGCAGTATTAATTGTTGCCATTATTTTAAATTTTAAGGACATTCATTATTTGGATCCGGCGCTTTCATTATTAATTACCTGTTATATCCTGTGGAATGTAATCAAACGCCTTAAAGAAACCGTATTCATTTTTCTACAAAAAATTCCACCTAATATGAGTGTAAAGGATATTGAACAAAAGATGTTAACGATTGAATTTGTAGACTCTTTGCATCATACTCACATTTGGTCGCTTGAAGGAGAAAATCACGTATTTACCACTCACGTGAAATTGAAGGATATTAAAACTTTTTCACAACTCATGGATGTAAAAGAAAAAGTGAAACAAATTTTAAGTAAATATCCTTTTCGGCACTACACCATCGAAACAGAACTGGACGATGAAACGTGTGATCTGTTGCATGAGACGAAATAAATTCTCTTCGAGTTGAACCGGAAAAATTTTCGGGTGATTTTTTCTATGGATAATGGAAAAGAAAAACAATAATTGAATTGTATTCAAAATCATAAGTTTGAAAATTGCCATTAGATGCTGAAACAGAATTTTAACACTTTTTTAACAACCTTTTTACTTACTGCTTAAATTTTTTTTTATGATGCGATTTATCTTTTTAATTTTCTTAAATATCATATTATTCAGTTGCCATGATAAAAATAAAAACACCACCTTCAAGCCAGGTGAATTATGGTTGGATAATCATGGAGTTCACATCAATGCACATGGTGGAGGAGTTCTGTTTCACGATGGGAAATACTACTGGTATGGAGAGCATAAAATTGAGGGTAAGGCAGGAAACAAAGCGCATGTAGGAGTTCATGTATATGCTTCTAAAGATCTTTACAATTGGTCTGATGAAGGAATAGCGCTTAAGGTGATTGATGATAACCCACATCATGACATCACCGCAGGGTGTGTTTTGGAGCGGCCAAAGGTGATCTTCAATACAGAGACCGGCAAATTTGTCATGTGGTTTCACCTGGAATTAAAGGACCAGGGATATGATGCAGCCAGGTCAGGTGTGGCAATCGCAGATAACCCAACAGGGCCATTTACTTTTTTGAGATCATTCCGGCCCAACGCCGGTTATTGGCCGATAAATGTGCAGGGTTTTCATAAGCAACCGGTTGCTGACACCGTGAAAGATAAATATTGTGGCGGTAAAGGATGTCTTCCTGCCCATGTTGATAGTGTAAATATACTGGGAAGGGACTTTGCCGGGGGACAAATGGCCCGTGACATGAACCTGTTTGTCGATGTCGATGGTAAAGCATATCACGTTTACTCTTCAGAAGAGAACAGTACTACCCATATTTCCCTGCTGACAAATGACTACACAAATTATTCCGGGAAATATGCTCGTGTTTTTGCTGATCGATATATGGAAGCTCCTACTATATTCCGGACCACAGAAGGGAAATACTATTTTATTGGTTCTGATTGTACCGGATGGGCACCGAATGCTGCCCGATCTGCTGTGGCAGATAATATTTGGGGTCCCTGGAAGGAACTGGGAAATCCCTGTCTTGGTGAAGATGCGGAGCTTACCTTTCATTCACAGAGCACGTTTGTTTTGACAGTTCAGGGGAAGGAAAATGCATTTATTTTCATGGCTGATCGTTGGCAACCTGAAAATGCCATTGATGGCCGATATGTCTGGTTGCCTATTCAATTTGAAGTTGGGAGGCCTGTCATTAGATGGTTTGATGAGTGGGATTTGAGCGTTTTTGAGTAAGGCATTTATCACTTGGAAATTAACCATCTGTTTATCTTTCTGAATTTCCGCACATCCCCTCAGGTAAGGATCATAGAATTAAAGAATCTGATAATAAATTAACCAGATCCTAATTCAAGTCCAGAGTGATGATTAAACTTATATGTTGAATTGATAGACTTGACACCAATGAATTTGCCACAATCAACTTACAACTCCCTGATCATAATGTCCTTATAATACATCTTCAATTCATCATGAATATGCAGTTGTAATGCAATGAATCCTTTTTCCCCCACTTTGTATTTTTTATGACCTTCACCAGTTAGCAAAACTTTGCTGTTGAAATCAGTAATCTGGGTGCCATTCAGAAAAGCGACAACAGACCAACCTTTCACTGTGATTTCAAGTTCGTTCCATTTCAGCGATAAATCACTGTAATAGAAATCAGGAACTTTTTCGCGCATCGATTCGTTCACCCAGTCACCCTGTGGAATGTCCGGGTAGATCCAACGTTTTACATCCCTGGTTTCGTCCCACATCATACCTGATCTCCAGGAGCCCTGTGGATGAATATCAATTTGTGGACCATCCAGCCAACCTTCTGCATCATCATACCTGCTGCGGATCTGGATGCCACTATTTCCAGGAGAGCTTTTAAATGCAGCAAATTTTAATTTCAGCGAAAAATCCATGTATTCCTTGTTTGTCATTAACCATACATAGTCATGCTCCTTTACCCCTAATGAATTCACTTCAATATACCCATCGTGTATTGACCAGAAATTTTTAGATTTATCTTCAGGCTTGCATTTGACGGTCCAACCATCAAGGTTTCTACCATTAAAAAGGGAAATCCATTTATTTTCTTTTTTTAGTGTATTGGAGAAAAGGGACGAAATTAAAAGGAGAAATGTTAAAAATTTCATAATGGAAAAGTGGTTATGTTCACTTCAATTTAGGATTTTTTTCCATCGCTTTTACGCATAATTATTTAATTTGTGGATTAATCAGATTATCCTGTTACTGGTTAGAAAAACTTCCGCCCGGCAAGAGGCCATTTTTTAAACTAAAATTGTGACATTGTATAAAAAGTGCGTCTAAATGCCAACCTTTGCGTCTAAAAGCAAAGCATAAACTTATCATATGTTAATTGAAATTTTACTACTTATTCTTGGCCTGTTACTTTTGATCAAAGGAGCAGACTGGTTGGTCGATGGTGCAGTAGCATTGGCGAAAAGATATAAGGTATCCGATCTTGCAGTAGGGCTTACTATCGTTGCTTTTGGTACTTCAGCACCGGAACTGGTTGTGAACGTGTATGCCGCATCTCAGAAGCACTATGATATCGTATTTGGTAATGTGATCGGGAGCAACAATTTCAATCTATTTATCATTCTCGGGATCACGGGTCTAATCTCACCATTGGTGGTAAAATCCAGCACGGTATGGAAGGAAATTCCTTTATCATTTATAGCAGCGCTATTGTTGTTTTTGATGGCGAATGAGTTCTTATTTCACGAAAAATATTTACTATCAAGAATAGATGGACTGGTATTTTTGATCATGTTTGGTATATTTTTATTCTATGTATTTAACCAGTTGAAACATGATGCGGAGGTCTTAGAAATCACCTATAAGCCTTTAAGTACCACTAAACTGTGGGTATTTATTATTATCGGTCTTGCAGGTTTGATCATTGGAGGGAGACTCGTTGTCACAAGCGCTATTGATCTGGCCAAGGCCTTAAATGTCAGTGAAAAAATCATTGGGTTGACCATTGTAGCGGCAGGCACCTCCCTGCCAGAGCTAGTTACATCAATTGTTGCGTCTCTTAAGAAAAATAATGATATCGCTGTCGGCAATATTATTGGCAGCAATATTTTCAATATTTTTCTGATCCTGGCTATCAGCTCCTTAATAAATCCACTTTCCTATAATCCCGGGTATAATAGGGACCTGTACCTGTTATTGGGCGGTACGGCATTTCTATTTATTGCCATGTTTACCGGGGGAAAGAAAAAACTGGACAGGTGGGAGGCTGGTCTAATGCTTATTATTTATATAGGATATACTTATTATCTAATTACCTGGGAACTTTAAATAATCCAGTCATAAAGTATTTTATGATTTATAGGAGCAAAATGTTTGCCTGATCTTACTTGCTTTTTTCGTGATCTACGGCCTTTCGCACAGATCCATGAGTCAATAGTAATTTGTTGGCGGTTTCGTAATCAACACCCAATTCCTGCATGATCATTTTCGTGCCACGATCCACCAGTTTTTCATTGGAAAGCTGCATATCCACCATTTTATTGCCGCGTACTCTGCCCAATTTTACCATAACCGTAGTTGAGATCATGTTGAGCACCAGCTTCTGGGCAGTACCTGCTTTCATGCGAGTACTACCCGTGACAAACTCAGGACCGACAACTACTTCGATTGGGTATTCAGCGGCTTCGGCCAGTTTGGAATTGAGATTACAAGTAATGCATCCGGTTACCAGTCCGTGTTCCCGGGCCATTTGAACTGCCCCGATCACATAGGGTGTACGACCGGAAGCTGCTATCCCAATGACAACATCTTTTTCATTGATATCGTATGTTAGCATGTCTTTCCAACCTTGCTCAGGGTCATCTTCAGCAAATTCTACAGCTTTACGAATCGCTTGGTCTCCACCTGCCATGATACCGATCACTAATCCGTGAGGTACCCCATATGTGGGCGGACATTCTGATGCGTCAACGATTCCCAGACGGCCACTTGTTCCAGCGCCGGTATAAAACAATCGACCGCCCCGACTCATTTTTTCTACAATACGCTCAATGAGAACTTCGATTTTTGGGATCACCTTGGCAATTGCATGCGGAACAGTTTGGTCCTCTTTATTGATATTAATTAGCAAATCCATCACGGACATTTTTTCGAGGTTGTCGTAATAGGATGGTGATTCAGTAGTACTCAAGCTATTTTCGTTTTGAATGATATAATGTCAGTCCATCGATGGGACTTTGAATGATGTTTCCGATTTTAAATCCCATATACCTGGCCACCTGGTGCAGGATTTCCTGGTTGTGAAACGCCACAGAGCCCACGAAGTGACAGGTGTACTTATCGTAATTTGCATAACGGATAATATAATTTTTGGCAAATGACGTAAAACTGTCAAAAAGCAACTGATAAAAATACGTCTGATCAATATGGTCACTGATAAACCGGGCAAACCCTGCCAGGTACCTGCTGGGCATGGGCTTATGGTTTACCTGTTCTAAAATGATCTCCTTGTCAATATGTAACTCCTGGTTGATGGTTTCAATACACCTTTTAGGCATGTGCCCACGTAAATAATCGGTCACCATCTTTTTCCCCAGCCAGGCCCCACTTCCTTCATCCCCGAGAATAAAACCAAGAGATGGGATATTTTTCACAATATTTTTACCGTCATACCGACAGGACCCAGAACCGGTACCAAGGATGCAGACAATGCCCGGCTGGTTACCACTCAATGCCCTGGCAGCACCGATCAGATCTGAATGCACAGATATTTCTGATTTTTTGTAATAGGGTGATAGCGCATCTGATATCTTCTTTTGCCGTTCAGGAGTTGAGCAGCCAGCACCATAGAAATAAATGGAGTTTACCAGGGAGCTATCGATCACCGGCACCAGCCCGGTCTCAATTTCCTGGACCATTTCATCCATTTGCTGGTAATAGGGATTGAAGCCTTTGGTCTTCACCTGGCTGATTTCCTTTTTACCTTCCATCAATCGCCAGTCTGTTTTGGTGGAGCCGCTGTCTGCGATAAGTATCATTAACACATGAATTATGGGCAGCAAAATTAATGGAATTCAATGAATCAATGCACTATATTTTAAAATTAAGTGATGGTATGATTCTAAAGATATTTATAGTATTACATTTTTTCTACTTCTCAAATCCCTGCAGTTTGGTAAAAAAATCCTTAAAAATCGGGTCGCGCCTAATGTGATAGACCATCCGCATGAGGTGACGGTTGTTGTCGAAGCTATACGTATCCAGTTCGGTTACCTGAGGTGCATGCACCAGCTGCGAGGGGGTCCAGTCGCTGTTGACCAGGTATGCGACCGCTGTCATGTCCCAAAGTACCTTCGACCAGGCAAAGTGATCTTCATGATAATCCTTGAATATTTCCAGCAAATAATCTGAGATGTCGTTGCTTCCTTTGAGGTAATATTCCATCTCGGGCACGGTTGTATAGAAAGCGCTCACTACCCCGGCACACGGATACTGGACAAACGGCACCCCACTATCCAGGATAACGTTAGCAGCAGCTTTATCCTGATACATATTAAATTCCCTTGTATTTGGCCAATTATGCGCATTTCCACCGAGCCATACTACGACAATATTTTTGGTAATTTCAGGCTTTAATAAAATCGCATTAGCCACATTGGTTATGGCGCCGACAGCCACTACATACAGTGGATCTTCCGGAGAATGTAGCAAGGCTTTTTTGATCATATCTTCTGTAGCCGGACTGGATTCCGGATTGAGATCTTTATCGAGGTAATTCTTGGAACCTTTAAAGGCAAAATTTTCAGAAGGCACATTCATTTTATCCATGATGCGCAAAATTTCTTCATAGCTCGATTCCATTCCTTTGGTGGGATTATCTGCTCTATTATTTGAGAATGGCGCAGCATAGACGGCTTCCAGGTGTAAGCTTTCTTTGGAAAGCAGCGCATAGACCAAGGCGAACTGGTCATCTATTTCGTTGTAGGTATCCGTATCCAGGATCATACTGGCCCCTTTAGCTGGTTTTTCCAACATTTTTAACCGCTGGATTTCACTGATCGGCATATAATCCTGGGGTTTTGCTTCGGTTGAAATGATCATTAGCGACATGGTAAAAAGTATGAGATGCGTCGTTTTCATAATTTTAAAAATTGGTATGTTTTTTTTGTTTCAAGTTAAGAAATCTCAGCGGAATATCTATTCCCGGGCTGGTTGAGAATGAATCAAATCATGCTGGTCTCATAAGGAGTCGCTTTGAAAATTTATAAAATCAGCCAGTTCGCGTGGAAAACGCGAATAAACATTTGTGAAATGTAGACTCAACACTTCGATCAAGTGCTGGATTTTGCCAGAAAAGTGTTGTAATTTCCGACACATTTTGAGCTTAAAACTATGAGTAAATCAGGAAGTGTACTTATCGTCGATGACAATGAGGAGTTTTTGATAGCATTGAAGCTCATGCTAGCACCTCATTTTGATGAAGTAAAAACTGAAAGTCGTCCGGATACCATTCTATCGCACCTGCAAAAGCATGCTTTTGATCTGATTCTGTTGGATATGAATTTCAAAGCAGGGATCAACACAGGGAATGAAGGGTTGTTCTGGATGAAGAAAATAAAGGAAATTGACCATGATGCTACCATTGTTTTCATTACTGCCTATGGAGACGTGCAGCTTGCTGTAAGATCAGTAAAAGAAGGTGCTGCCGATTTTATCCAGAAATCGTGGGATGAGAAAAAGATCCTTTCCACAGTATTATCTGCTTATCAATTGAGTCAATCCAGGTCAGAGATAAAAAAACTAAAGAATAAACAGCAACATTTAGCGAATTCAATAAATGATTCTTATCAACTCTGCAAAGGTCCTTCGAAATCCATGGATATTATCTACAAGACTATAGAGAAAGTGGCGAAGACAGATGCCAATATCCTGATCACTGGTGAGAACGGAACTGGCAAAGAAATGATTGCCCGGGAGATCCATCGGCAGTCGCAAAGATCAAATGAGATTTTCGTTAGTGTGGATATTTCAGCATTGAATGAGAACCTGGTCGAAAGTGAATTGTTTGGACATGTTTTGGGGGCCTTTACCGATGCCAAATCCGATCGCACAGGTCGCTTTGAAGTTGCTTCAGGCGGGACACTTTTCCTGGATGAAATAGGTAATTTATCATTACAAGTCCAGACTAAATTATTGTCAGTTCTGCAATCCCGGCAAATTATCAGAGTAGGTGATAATAAACCCATGGGCATAGATGTCAGGCTCATCTGTGCCACAAACATGCTTCTTTCCAAAATGATCCAGGAAGGAAGCTTTCGCGAAGACCTGTTGTATCGCATCAATACCATTCACATTCAATTGCCATCGCTTCGTGAACGTCAGGATGATATTCCGGTTTTAGCCGAGTATTTTCTGACAAAATTGAAGGCAAAGTATAAAAAGCCTAATATGGAATTTAAGAAGACAACCATTAACCAATTGAAGAAACATCCATGGCCGGGAAACATCCGGGAACTGCAACACACGATTGAAAAAGCTATGATCATGACTTCGGACAATTTCATTAAACCGGAAGATCTGATGGTTGAAAAGTCAGAAATATACGAAGAGGAGGGAGCGGATTCCTTTAATCTCCTGGCCAATGAAAAAATTTTAATAGAAAAAGCGCTGAATAGATGTGGGTGGAACATGAGCAAAACAGCAAGGGAACTCGGTATCAACAGGTCAACACTTTATGAAAAAATTAAAAAGCATGAACTCTAGCGCCTTCAACATCCGCATTATACTTCATTCCGCATTACTGGCGATCACTGCTGCTATTTTTATCTGGACGCTCAGCAAGGACCACCTGGTAGTCACGCGGTTTTCCCTGGGAGCGCTATGGATTATGCAAATATTTCTTTTGATCTATTATGTCAATAAGACGAACCGGGATTTATTGCTTTTTCTACAGTCCTTTGAATTCCAGGACGATACCCTGACCTTCAACAAGAAGAAGAAATTGCCTTTTAAGCCATTATATGACGAATTCAACAGGATAATAGAAAATTTCAGAGAGGTAAAGCTGGAAAAGGAGATGGAACACCAGTACTTTCTCTACAGCATAAAACATGTTGATACCGGCCTGATATCTTTCGATGATCATGGTAAAATCGAGCTTTTTAATGAAGCCGCTAAACGATTGCTTGAGCTGGAATATGCCCAAAATATTCATACCCTTAACCACGTGAAAAACGGATTGGCAGAGCAATGTATCCAGTTAAAACCCGGGAAACAGGATATGGTAAAGCTGATCCGCGACCATGAAATCCTCTCCTTATCCGTGCGCGCAGCCGCATTTAAAATGCAGGACAAACACATTAAACTTATCTCTTTCCAGAATATCAAGAATGAACTTGATGAGCAGGAGCTGGATTCCTGGCAAAAACTGATCCGCGTATTGACCCATGAAATCATCAATTCGGTAAGCCCGATTACGTTGTTGTCTTCTACCTTGGTAAAAATGTTCGAAGAAGATGGCAGGCCTAAGCAAAAATCTGAGCTGGAAAATGAGGAAATAGCCAATGCCCTAAGCGGCTTGCAGGCAATAAACAAGCGAAGTAAAGGATTATCGAGGTTCGTGGAAAGTTACAAGAGCCTGACCAAAATTCCCGATCCGGTTATTACCAAGGTGAAATTGAGTGAACTATTTTCTCAACTTCTATCGCTCATGGAGAAAAGTATCAGTTCATCAAATGTACATATTGAATACGAGGTTATGCCAGGCGATCTGATGATCCATGCCGACGAAAAACTTATTGAACAGGTCCTGATTAACCTGATAAAAAATGCCCTGGAAGCCGGAGAAAAAATACCTGATTTCAACATTAAACTTAAAGGCTATAAAGAAAAGGGGATGGTAAAGATCGAGGTTTCGGATACTGGAATGGGAATTTCCCATGATGTGATCGAGAATATCTTCGTGCCGTTTTTCACAACAAAAAAAGACGGATCCGGTATTGGATTAAGTTTGTCAAGGCAGATCCTTCGAAAACACGGCGGAAATCTGGAGGTGATCTCTAGTGAAGGAGAGGGTGCAACATTTATCATCACCCTATAGGTGATATTACTTTTGTTTCGATTGATGTAACATTTCCGAATTTCTTATACAACTCCATGCTTCGATTGAGGGTATTTTCCAGGATACTATGTCGGCCAAAATCAATAATTACCATCAGGAAATGTTTTGTAGCGTCCGTCACCATTGTACGCAACGAATCACTGGTCGGGCTTCCAAAAGCGCCCGCTTCATCACGGAAAACAGGTAAATTCTCAATATTCAATTCACCACGACCAATGGCCAGGTAAGGTTCACTTTCTTTGCCAATGCCAAATTCTATGACACCGGATATTTTGTCTGCATCATAACCTCCAATAGAATAACCGCTTTCCAGGGAAATCAGGTTAAGCAAGTCCACAATATTATTGATCCAGTACAGATCCTTCCCATTCACTATCCGTCTGGTAAGCGCCTCAGCTGACGGTCTGTACCTGCTTGGATCTTTACCCAGTTTTCGATAACCATCCTTGGTGGATTTGATGGTTGGTTTTTGACTAATCGCTTCTATTGTTAACTCAGATTGGATTTGAGCAATGATGTCTTCGGCTAACAATTTAATACTTTCATTGCTTGGTTTTATAAGGACTTCACAGGCAAGGCAACCCAATCTTATTTCAGGAATTTTCTCAATTAATTCCTGTTGGAAGGCAATGGATATCATAGTAAATATTTGGAATGAAATTTAATTCATCATTCTATAGAGATTTCCATAGATTTCCAAATATTCCAGTAATCTATTCAGGGTAAACGTATTTAAAAACATTGAATTCGTCTTACCGGAAAATTAGGTCCTATTTTTAACAAAGGGGCTTAATTTATCCGGTATCTCCAACAGATTCGGAGATGAGATTCCGGATATTTTTCTTCATTTCTTAAAAAGTATTAAGAAAAATTCCAGAGAGACGTTAAATGCATTTACCCTGGTGATCTATTAAATTCCTATTTATTCTACCACACTCAAAAGCCATGTATCAGGGAATAGAAAATCATCCCTTTTTCTGTATTCATTTCTAACTTCTCGGGCTTTTTCAATGTCTCCAATATTTTTATACACGGTTACGTAATAGAAATCCTTTTCGGTTAAAAAGCCGAATTGATTATTAAATCCTTTTGCTTTCAAACTATTACTGTATTTCTGTGCATTATCTCTGGAAAGAAACGCACCTACAACGATATAATGTCCCAATTCCAGTTCATCCTTATGATTCCCTTGTTTGACGACCACTACTTTTGGTTCTTCAATGATTTCAGGTAGTTCCATAACTTCCTCTTCAACACCAAAATCATCCGGAGTTTCCACTTCAGGAGTTGATACCGGCACGACAGCTACTGCTGTTTGAGGCACTAAGTTAGTTTCAGGCGTAATAGCATCCTTTGAAGTTATATCATCAGGAATTTCAGCAAGCTCATTTGCATCCTCAATTTCTTCCTCGATTTCTTCTTCATGTTCGGCCACCAATTCTTTGGCTTTTTTCTTCTTCCCAAACAAGAGGTTTATTCCAACACGGGCATCCAGCATATTAGCTGCCTGAGGATTTATGAGTGAGGTCACACTTTCTGTGGCACCATAGAGCTGTATTGGCCCCAAATCGATGGAAGCTCCAACACCAGCAGCATGAATTTTACCATTTCTGAATGAGGCATTCACTACGGCATTTACTACCTGTCCCAGCTTTAAGTTGTAATATGCGCCAAATTCTGGTGTAATATTTCCTTCAGCCATTTTCCCGTAAACCTGCGCTCCAACATGGTGATTTTGCCCCAATTTGTAATCTATGCCACTATAAAAGTTAGAAACAAGAGAAGATTTATAGGCAATATTTTCTAATTCCTGTGGAGTCAACAGATTCTCCAGTGAATCAAGCTCATTCTGGAAGAAGTTGTTTTCAACACCATCATTCCTGATCAGGTCAATCACATCGAATCCTTTAAAACTGTAGGTAACATTGTCGAAACTGTATGATTGGGTATTTTCTTTCCAGTTGATGTATCCTACGTCTGAAACTGAAGCAGAAAGATTAATACGATCCGTTATTTGATATTGAACACCAAGATCAAGACCAAAACCGCTATTCCCATTGGTAAATGGAAGGGTATTTCGATACATGGACAAAATATCTAGATCCTCGGTAAAATAATTGTACCCGGAGTTACGAAAGGCGAAACTGGAATTGGTAATATGAATCGAATCCATATCTGTCCGGATATATCCATTTACCTGATCCGTCTGAGCATTCAATACACCTGATAAAAATTTAATTCGCGCTCCAATACTTAATTTATCCTGAATGGTTTTCGCATATCCAAGAGCAATCTCGTGATATAGATTTTGCCTCAATAGCAAATGGTCCAATGATAGATTTTTACCGAAAGTACGGTCATCGCCATTACCGAAAAGGGCAAGATTCGCAATGTCTTTGGTGTAGACCATCCAACTGTTTACCCGATCATTAATGGCCAGTGAGAAAAAGTTATTTCCTAGGTTCAGTCCGAGGAAGAATAATTGAAGATCACTTTGTATGGAAAAATTGTTTTTATCTCTCAATAATCCGGAAATGTTTTCGGCGTTCAGCGATAACGATTGTTCTATTGATTCCGTAAATACCTGGTTAAAACTCAATTGATCCATATCCACAGACATATGTGTCGAAGAAATGACCGGCAATCCGATGATTACCTTTGCCTTGGGGCGAAAGGCCGGATTGAGCTGATGCGCCTGCGGAACGGTTTGGTTCAGATTATATAATGTGAATTCACCCTGTCCGTATGCTGTTGAAAAAAATAAAATTGCGAGTATATAACCTAATAGAGGTTTCATTGCTTTAAAGAATTATTTCAAATTCAGTTTGAACGGCAAGTTTAATAGTCAATCTATCTACATCGTAGATCCTTACAGACCGCGTTTCATTTTCAGGTGTATCCAGCGTTGCTCTGAGCAACAAACTGCTAGCAGCTGAAATTGGCACAAGTCTATCACTGGGAATCAGTACATCTATATTCTTTTCAGTGGGAGAAGTCACTTTACCGTTATTATCGGTTAAGCCTGCTTCCAATACCTTGCGATCATCATAAATCAAGGAGTCAATCAATGTCCCGGTGCTGTTTAGGAAATATAGTTGAACATCCGCGTTGATTGGAAATCCATTTGATGAATACAACCTGAACAAGGCATATTCCACTTCTTCAAGATCACTACCGTTGAAGTCATAGTTTTCTGTAAAAGTCAGGTTTCGAAATCTTCCCATCATTGGCAATTCGAGATTTATATCTGCTCCTATTCTACTGGTATCCAGTACAAAGTGAACTTCATCATTCGCATTTGGATTCACAATTCCTTCAAATGAGTAGGAAATCGTATTTGGTTGCCATGCTAGTATATCGGGTAAATTTGAATTTTCATGATTAATGGATAACTCTGTTTGAACAACTGTTCCCATTTCATTCATTGAGGGATAACCTATAGAAAAGGGATTTCCAACAATATTACCGGTAAGACTTAGATCCCCTTTTGTACCTGAGTGCGCTGTTACTTCCAATATCGAAGCGTCCAAAGGAACACCAAAACTGTTGGCAAAATTGAAATTGATCGCTGGTTCATCAAAATAATACACACCGCCTCTCAATTCATCCATGAAGTTCAAGGAAAATGTATCTGCTTCAGCGGCTACTGTTCGTTGGCTTATCGTCGCAGTTGCCTGAGAAAATTCCATGGATAATAAGTCCATGTTTAAATCAATTCCCTCAGTTGAAGTCACTGCCTGACCTTCGTAATTTAGTGTTAGCGTGGAGGTGAAGTGAAAATAGTTATAGGTAGTTCCATTATTGGTGAAATCTATATCCAGGCCGGTAAGATCAATACTTCGCTGAAATTGCTGTGCATTTGAACCATCATAATTCCATTGAAATAAGGTTTCCAGGGTTACACCATCATTGGTAAGACCGTGAAAAGTAAGTAACAACTCACCACTGGTGGGGAAATTTCCATTTAAATCTATTTCAAGAGAACCACCTTTTAATTTTGCTGAGTAGAGTTTATCGTTTTCCACTGTAGAAACATTGAATTCATGGATTTCCTGAGTCGTGATAGATCCGTTAATTGCTAAATCGGGGATTGATGTAGAGGTTGGCCGTAACGTAGCATTGTAATTTTCGTCCTGGATGTTTACTAAATCTTCAGCATATTCAGAAAATACCTGGTCCTGGGAATAGATAAAAACAACCAAACCATCATCCCTGGTGGTGGTAGTGAAATTATCCCCGGAAAGCTCTTCGGCAAATTCAGTTATGGTAAATGATCCATTTGCCAAAGGCAATGCTAATTTTGGATTCCATTGAAGATTATCAATGTTGTTTATGTCATCTACAAGTTCTTTAAAACATGAGGTCAAAAGAAGTAGTGTAACAATAGAAAGTACGATTGTTGACTTTGCCATGATCACAGTTTTTAGTCTGAATTTTAATTCGAGACAGACTTTATACAGTAACCGTGAAAATGTTTTAGAATAGAAAGTAAATAAACGTGTGTAAGGTTTTAAGTTTTATAGTTACGTTAATCAGTGAATTATCATTGATAATCAGTAAAATATGATTGATATAGAGTGCGAAAATTCCAGCTTTATATGATTAAGTTTTTTAATGGCATTAAGAATGTTAGCTTCTAGGACATCAATCAGAATCGCTCATTCCTTGGCATAAACTATAGCTTCCGAAAGCTCTTTTTTGATGGATACCTTGTTTTCACTTTCCGTAATCTAAACCATTGCTTTTTGTTAGAATTCGAAGCAACCTGAAAAAATTCTGTTCTGAGAAGAAAGTAAATAATATTGCGTTTTTTACTTTTCATCCTGAAACTCTATCTATATTTTTTGCTCGCAAAGTTCCATATCTTGGATGGCCCTTTAAGTTGATTATTCGGATGGGATTCAAACTGTTCCCAATATATATAGTTTATTCCAAGTTTATTTTGGAGGTCACTTTCGGCTGGGATTTCACCTTTATCCTTCAAGACACTTTCCATAGTGTTTGGGTTTTTATGGACATGATCTTGGTGGAATTCCCCGATTACTATGCCTGATCAGTTCATATAGGTCGTATCAACAATCAGTCGGAATTTAAAGTTCATTTTCCTTTTAGTACTTTTTCTATTTCTTCCCGCTCATGTCTGTATGAGGAACCCTGCAGATGGATTTTGATCAATTCCAGTTTTTCATCCTTTCCCTTCAGCGTAATTGCACCGAGGTCTTCGTACACGATTTCATGCTTTTTATCGAGTAAATTGAAAAGAGATTTAGAGATTAAAACATCAGCTTCATACTTATTGCAAAGGGATTCCATCCTTGCTGTTGCGTTGAGCACATCTCCCGAATACACAATGTCTTTCTTTATATGACCAATCTCTGCGGCCAATACGATACCAGCATGAATTGCACCCTTGAATTTTGGCTCATAGCCATAATTTTTCATGAAATATGATTTTTTCTTTTCGAGCCGCTCATTGATTTTTTCATAAAGCCGCAGACAATTATTATTGGTTATTCCTTTATCGAGGGGCCATGTAAACACGATTTCGTCACCAACATACTGGTAAATTTCCGCCTTGGTCTGAATGATGGATTCAGACATTTCATAAATGGCATCATTCAGGAAAGAATAATAGGTATCGTTGCCAAGTTTTTCCGATAGGGAGGTTGAAGATTTCAGATCCATAAATAAAAACACACGGATTTCTTTTTTTGGTTTTCTGTATCTGCCTTTTAGGTAGTTCTTTAACATGTTTTTCCCAACCAGTCGTTCGATCTGGAAATATGTGGAAACACCGGTTGCCACAAGAAGCGCAGAAACAATTGGGCTGGTAATTTCCTTCTCTCCCATGTGTGCCCATATCTGTTTGAAATCTATATTATGGAACAGGTAAAAAGAAAGAATAAGCACTGATGCCAGAAGTAAAATTATAAATAAGATACCAGCCAATTTGATTATAAATTGCAGTTGAATAGAAATAGAGACAAATCTCCGATGCGAAGTAATTTCTTCGAGGATTCCAACTAACAATCCAAATATGAAACCGCTAATAAGTTGGGACGGGAAAAATTTATTTGTATCAATAAAGAATATAAGGGCGAAGAACAGACTGGTATACAGACCAAATCTGAGCAAACGTTTGATCTTATTCTTTTTTAGTATGCTAATTCTTGGCATGGTTGTTTTAGGGCATGTTAATTTTCAGAAACGTAATTGTACGTTAAAAATAATATCTCTAATTCCCGGGCATCGTTTATTTTGATGTTTTTGTGGAACTTTTGTTTAATGAATTGTTGCAGCTTTGCCGGATCGGAATTTTCTATTAATAATCTTGTAGTCGGATATCTATTTAACTCACTAAATGAGATGTTATAAGTTTGCAGGATACCATTTACATTGTCAATGATCTCTTTCATTTTTTTAGTGGTTTTTTGGTCTGCTATTTTCCCATTTTTGAAAAACAAAGGGTAATTCTTTGTGCAAAAAATTCATTAGGTCAGTTAGTTCAACTAACATCTGAGCATTGAATGAATCTGTTGCCTTTTTTTGATGTATTGTTTCTTCAAACAATTTGCTTAGGCCCAATACCTGCTCTATTCCTTCCTTAAAATGGTTCAGGATATTATGTGGACTCCACCTGAAATATCTTTTGCGTTCTCTGCTTTTAGTAAAGTATTCGATCTTCTTTACGCTTAGTAAAAAATTAATACCATTTGATGTGGCGCTCTTACTAAGATTTAAAGCTGCACTGATTTCTTCAAAACTGTATGCATCCTGGTCCGATACAATAAGTAATGCCAAAATCCTTGCCGCCGCCGGTTGCATGCTTTGCTCGAAATAAATTCCGATCTGCTCAATTAACTCGATTTGTTTTTTTGAAAGCATATTTCTTTGAAAACGATTTTTTTGTTCTTTTGGTTCTGCAAATATAGAACTAAAAGAACAAAATAAAATGTGTAAACATTATGGTTTTATGGTGGATTGGTTTCAAATTGAGGTAGGGATTGAAATTTAAAGTTGATTCAACTCTTTGATACTACGATACTCAAATTCAAAATCAATTTCGAAGGCGTCCACGAATTTTTGCTTCATCGCTTTCTTGAGCTTTTCAACATCGTGAGAATAAAACAGGAATGCACCACCGCCACCGGCTCCACAAAGTTTTCCTCCCAGTGCACCATTGGCTTTTGCATAGCTGTACATCTCATCAAGCTTTGAGGTAGAAGAAGAAGGAGCCAATAATTTCTGGGCATTCCAGTTGCGTTCGATGATCTGTGCACAATGATCAAATTCCACCCTTTCCAATGCTTTTGCAAATTCATAACCACATGCTGCCAGCTCGGAAATTGCCTTTTGACCATTGGCAGTTTTATGGTTTTTATACACTTCTTCCACGGCAACCTGAGCATTGCGTGATTCACTGGTATGCAAGAGCAATAGTTTTGATCTGAACTTTTCCAATGTATCTTTTGATATATTAAGTTCCAAAGGTTTAGCGTAGTCTGTACCGAATTCGAAACAATTAAATCCTCCAAAAACAATCGAGTACTGGTCCTGGCGCCCAATAAACCACTGTAATTCCTGATTCTCCAGGTTGAAGAGGTCTTCTCCAATATTAGTCAGTGATTTTGGTTCTGCGTTATATGTTTTGGAATTAAGCATTTCAAGGAGTTTGGCTGCAGTGGAAGTGCTCAATCCACTTCCTCTGGGATAACCAGAAAAATTGAATTTTCCCCCTTTGTATTCCACCAGAGGGCGAATGGCCACATTGGAGACATATCCCTTCTGACCATCCATAATGTAAGGAACGTCTGTCCAGCCACCGGAAAAATCTATTCTGAGTGGGGCTTTTAAACTGTAATTGATTTTATTAATAATGTTGGAGGTGGAAGTTGGAACCAATTCCTCCGGAACCTCCCGGCGTACAAATTCAATGGTGATGCCCAGTTGATCACAAAGTTTCTTTTTTGGCTCAATCGATGAGTCATCATCATTTAGTATGAATATGTCTGGTCTTAAATCTGTAAGCACTTGTTTGAAATCAATTTTACCTTCACCAATTTCATCATCGTTTAATACCGCATAGTCAACATCCTGCATGGCAGCTACGAGGTATAATCGATTATTTTCCGGATTTACCGGTCTCCCAGGACCTTTCAGTTGGCGAAGGGTTTCATCTTTTCCAACACCTACAACCAATAGATCTCCACAACTTTTACATTGATTGAAAAAGACGGCGTGACCCGATTGAAGTATATCATAACAACCAGTGGCGAAAACTATTTTCTTACCCTGATGTAATTTCCTGATTTCCGATAATTGTTTATTTTTTAGGACTTTGGCTTTAATATTTTCAAACATAATTCAAGATATAAAAAAGTTACTATTAAATACGATCCAGTACTTTCAGTATAATTGAATCGATGGTTTTATAAGGATTTTTTAAAAATGTCCCCTTCACTCTGTTTCCCAATATGGCATTTATGCTTAATGCCTGATGTCCCAACAATCTTGCGAGAGCATAGAGCATTGAAGTTTCCATTTCAAAGTTGGTCAGCCAAAATCCATTATGGTTGAAATGTGTGATTTGATTCAGGAATTTTGGATTGCGGACATTGATCCTAAGTTGTCTGCCCTGTGGAGCATAAAATCCAGGTGTGGTAACCGTATTGCCGATGATAAAGGAGTCTCTCATCTTTTCCATGAGTCTTTCCGAACCTTTTACCACATATGGTGTAAATGATAGATCAAGGTTGTGCTGAAGCTTTTCACTAATTTCCAATTCATGTTCCGAATGATCTAGCTCATAATAAAGCATCAGGTTATCCATGCCAATTCCGTATTCAGCAACTACCTGGGATCCCACTTTCAGATCTTCCTGAATGGCACCGGAAGTACCGATCCGAATGACATTAAAACTTTTCTTCTTTGTTTTAGCGACCCGTTTTTTAAGATCGATATTGAATAGTGCATCCAATTCGATCATGGCAATTTCAATATTATCGACACCCATACCAGTGCTCAATACAGTAATGCGCTTATTCTTGAATGTGCCGGTATGTGTGATGAATTCGCGTTTATTCATTTCGAATTCAATATTGTTAAAATGCTTGCTAATACGATAAACTCTTCCCGGATCGCCTACGACTATGATATTTTCAGAAACATGTTCAGGTTTAAGGTTTAGGTGATAAACACTTCCATCTTTATTCAGGATAAGATCTGCCTCAGAAAATTTATTCATCAATTACGCGTGTTTTTACCAGAAAAATCAATAAGTCGCTTAAGAGGGATAAAAGTATATTCGGTATTTAAGTATTCACAAATTTACTAACAGATTCATGGTATTTCTATTCTTTTCTCATCAAACCTCGATATGGGTTATATCCATTTAAATTTTTTGGGTAATACCCTCTACCGTCATAGGGTCGTTTATTTGGATAATTTTTACACTTGTCTGAACAGGCTCCTTCCATTTTTTCAGCACATTTTTCACAAATAGGAACATGCTTATTACATTCCGGATTTGCACAGTTCACCATGCGATCACAATCTGTCCCACAAATATGGCATGAGCTGATAACCGTGGGATTGACTTTGTTGACATCAACAACTACCCGATTGTCAAACACATAACACTTCCCATCAAAATCTTCCCCACCTTCTTCGATCCCATATTTAATGATCCCACCATGGAGCTGATACACATTTTTAAAACCTTTTTTCAGTAAATATGCGCTTGCCTTTTCGCACTTGATTCCACCCGTGCAATAGGTGATCACTTTTTTATCTTTATATTTTTCCAGCTCTTTTACTTTTTCGGGGAAATCTCTAAAATTATCGATATCAAAGGATATGGCATTTTTAAACTTGCCCACGTTGTGCTCATAATTTGATCGCACATCAACAATTACCACGTCCTCTTCATTTTTTACCTGCTTAAATTCATGAGGCTCAAGGTATTCCCCTGTTTTTTCATTAGGATCAATATGCTTCAATCCTGAATGAACGATTTCATCTTTTACCCGTAGATTAAGCTTTTGAAAAGCATGTGCTTCGAATGGCTCAACTTTAAATTCAGTATGGGAAAATCGGGGATCAGCATGAAGATCATTCATGTATTTTTCACAATCTGCTTTTAATCCGGAGATTGTACCATTAATTCCTTCATTTGCGATAATAATTCTTCCTCTGAGATTATGCTCAATGCAGTATAGATGATGTTGAATCCTGAATGCTTCAGGATCCTCAATTTTTGTATAGCAATAATATAGTAAGATTAAATAATCCTTCATAGATATTAATAGTTCATGGAATCATTTCAATTTTTATTCAACCGTTTTAGCAGGATTGCCAAATACGGTTGTATTTTTTTTGACCGCTCCTATAACAACGGAACCTGCACCAATCCTGGCACCTTCTCCAATGGTAACACCACTTACGACAGTCACTCCGCTTCCAATAAATGCGCCGTCTTCAACAACTACACCTGAATTAAGGATACTGCCCGCTCCGATTTGTACAAAATCTCCAATTTTTACATTGTAGTCTAAAATAGCACCTGAATGTATCATACAATGGTTACCAACCGTTGAGTTTGCTCCTATTTTCGCACCTTGGTTAATCATACTGCCGTGGTGGAGAATCGCTGATTCGGAAATGATCGCATTTTTATGAATGGCATTTACAGGAATTGATTTTTGATTTGCTCTCAATGATTTTATCATCGTTGCCTTCCACGAATTGTCATCGGATGCCACAAATACATCGCAATCCTTTCCAATTATCTTCAGGTATTCCTCACTGTCTGTACCACCAAGTACTGGGACATTTTCTATTTCTGATCCCTGTAATTTTTTATCATCGTCTAAAAAACCATAAACGACAACTTCATTACTTCTGAAGATTTCCAAAATAGCCTTTCCCAGTTCGGAAGCGCAAATAATTATGACTGGTTTATTCATAGCACAGTTTATTGGAGTATGCAAAAGTAAGGCGCATAATTGTATTCGGCAATCAGGATCAGTAAGAAAGCTTACATTTTTATAACAAAAAAGCGGGTGATTGCCCGCTTTTTTAATGCTTGAGTATTTTTTATACCCCGGAATTTATTAATTTTTGATCTTTACCTTCCTTCTCCTTCACAAAAATTATTTCCGAAATTGGTTGAGCGATACTTGGTAATTTTATTGATTCCTTAACTGGTTCAGCTTTAATTTCAGGTGATGCATCGATATTCTCAAAGATGTTTTGATGTGATTCTATTATGATTACTTTTTCCATCTCATTGCGGGTGTCTGTTTCAGAAGATTCAATAATTAATGCAATCGAAGGTGCAATAACCAATGCTACAACTGACATTAATTTTAGTAAAATATTTAATGAAGGCCCGGATGTATCCTTAAATGGATCACCTACAGTATCACCAACAACAGCCGCTTTGTGCGGAGCTGATCCTTTGTAATATTTTTTTCCTTCAATTTCAACTCCTTCTTCGAACATTTTTTTAGCATTGTCCCACGCTCCTCCTGCATTTGCCTGGAAAATTGCCATTAATACACCAGCCGACGTAACACCGGCCAGTAATCCACCCAGCATCTCAGCTCCACCAATGAAACCTATTAATACGGGAGCTGAAACTGCCAAGATTCCAGGAACAATCATTTCTTTAAGTGAAGCTTTGGTTGAGATACTAACGCACTTGTCGTATTCCGCTTTGCCATCCGCAGCGTGAAATATTTTGAGGTCTTCATCAGATGCATTACTAAGATTAGAATCATATTTCCTCATGATCTCCAATGCATTTTTTAGTGCTGGAATATCATTGAATTGTCTTCTGACTTCCTGGATCATAGACATGGCGGCTCTTCCCACAGCATTCATGGCCAGTGCGGAAAAAACGAATGGAAGCATTGCGCCCAAGAAAAGGCCGCCCATTACAGTTGGTTTTGAAATGTCAATACTGGTCACATTGGCCTGTTGCATAAACGCAGCAAAAAGGGCTAAGGCAGTTAATGCTGCTGAGCCAATGGCAAATCCTTTACCAATGGCAGCGGTAGTGTTGCCAACTGCATCTAATTTATCTGTTCTTGAGCGAACTTCTTTTGGTAATTCGCTCATTTCTGCAATTCCTCCTGCGTTGTCAGAAATAGGTCCATAAGCATCAACAGCAAGTTGAATACCCGTGTTGGCAAGCATACCAACGGCAGCTATAGCTATTCCATAAAGACCGGCAAAATGGTAGGATATTAAGATTGCAGCAACGATTAAAATGATCGGGATTGCCGTGGAAAGCATTCCGGTACCAAGTCCGGCAATGATATTTGTTGCACTTCCAGTAAGTGATTGCCGTGCTATATACCTGACGGGAGGAGTTCCTGTACCCGTATAATATTCAGTAACCTGTCCGATTCCTAAACCTGCTAATAGACCCGCAAGTGTTGCCCAGAAAACACCCATAGCGCTAAAGGTTTTTCCCCCAACTATCCAACTTTCCGGCAGCATATATTTGATGATAAATATGGAGACAATGATCATAAAAATAGAGGATCCGAACTCACCAATGTTCAGTGCTCTCTGTGGACTTCCGCCTTCTTTGACTTTAACGAAGAATGTACCCAATATCGACATCAAAATTCCGGCGCCTGCTAATGCCAGTGGTAAAAGTACGGCACCTAGACCGTTAAAATGTTCACCGAATTCTGGTAAAACCACAAATGAGGCTCCCAATACCATTGTGCCAACAATCGATCCTACGTATGACTCAAACAGGTCCGCGCCCATACCCGCCACATCTCCAACATTATCTCCAACGTTATCTGCAATCGTCGCCGGATTTAATGGATGATCCTCGGGAATACCTGCTTCTACTTTTCCGACAAGATCTGCCCCCACATCAGCTGCTTTAGTGTAAATACCTCCTCCAACACGTGCAAATAATGCAATAGATGATGCTCCAAGGGAAAATCCCGCAAGTACGTTAAGCACTTTTCCGATACTGTTAAAATCAACACCAAAAAGATTGGTATAAAGTATAAATAGTAAGCTCAATCCAAGCACACCCAACCCAACAACACCCAGACCCATCACCGAACCACCTGTAAAAGCCACTTCAAGAGCCTTTCCGAGAGAAGTGCGTGCAGCATTGGTTGTTCTGACATTTGCCTTTGTAGCTACTCTCATTCCCAGAAATCCTGCAAATGCTGAACAAAATGCGCCTACTATAAAAGATAAAGCTACTAATGGATGTGAGTTTTCCTCAAAGGAGGCTTTAAAAGCGAGAATAGCTCCAAGAGCAATTACAAATACGAATAAAATCTTGTACTCTGCCTTAAGAAAGGCCATTGCTCCCTTTACAATGTGACCTGCAATATTGGCCATTTTCTCGGTCCCTACCTCTTGTTTTGAAACCCATTTCGAACGCCACATAACAAATAAAAGCGCTATAACTCCCATGACTGGGAAAAAGTACATTATGTTTTCCATGATTATTCGATGTTACGGTGTTAAAAAAAATCCCTACTTAAAAAATTAAATTAAAGGCTGATGAAAACGAATTTCGTTAATTAATAATACAATTAAAAAGTATTTTTATCCAATCTAATCAAAGTTAAGTTTTGGACAAAAAATACATTAATTAATATGCTTCAAAATATGATTAAAGTAAATTTAAATAAGAAACAATACTTCTCAAGAATTCTGCAATTTCATTGGCGATTGGATGACCAGCACCCCTGCCAATAACATAAAGAGTAAAAATGGCATAAATTCCCAAAAGCATATAAGCCTGTACTCCATCGATTACTTTACGGAATATATAAACACCAAAGGCAATTATGGTTAGCAAAAGGAGCAGCATTCTTAGCTCAGAGCTCTGCTCAATGGTCTCTTGATGCATGACAATAGGACCATAAATTATGGTATAGAAAAAAAGTGGAAAACCAAGTGCAAAACATATATCAAAGATATTACTTCCCAGAGCGTTAGAAATCGCGTCATCATAATTCCCTTTTTTCGCATCATTCATTGATATAATCGTATCAGGTACGCTGGAGGCAGCCGATGCTAATATTACGGCAACAAACATGATCGGAATATCCAAACCCTCGAAAGTTCCCATATAGGGAATTGTATATTCGGCACTTCCTATCTATTCGCAGGCTTG
>Ga0209536_100001850_pt1 | contig 34632 bp, 44 predicted proteins | sample DeeMarSeWOR28_12_FD_187461 | JGI IMG/M metagenome (GOLD analysis project Ga0209536, IMG submission 187461) | Marine sediment microbial communities from White Oak River estuary, North Carolina - WOR-2-8_12 (SPAdes) (version 2) | ecosystem: Environmental > Aquatic > Marine > Intertidal zone >...
TATAACGAGGTCTGGAACCCAGCTGCACCAGCAAATTTAACAGAACTTGCTGGGGCCACTCCGCTGTCCACGGTATTGGCAGATGGGGATTTAGATACTTATATCCTTAAATGTTTTACCTGGAATGATAACGGAATAGACAGCTGGAAATTTGCCACAACAAATCGTGATACATATTATGCTGCCGAATATACTGAAATAAAGAATTTGGCTGAATACTTACTTACCACTTACGCAGGAACAGGAAAAACCTTTGTCTTACAAACTAGCGAATCAGACTGGCCGTTATGTGACGCAGACAAAACAGCACACGTTGACCACCAAAGAACTCAATGGCTTGCTGGTTGGGCCCGCACTCGTCAAAACGCCGTCGAAGCTGCTCGACGTAATGTTGCCGCAAACGACGTTAGAGTCTTTAATGCTATTGAGTGTAATCTCGTCTATCAGTGTCTTGATAATCCTGACATTAATCGTATTTCTAACAAAGTTTTAAGCCGTATACAGCCAGACTACGTGAGCTATTCCGCTTACGAAACAATTGTTGACCCAGACGGTCCGCCGTATTGGTATGGTAGTGAATCCGAGATGGTTACTGCTGTAACCACAAATCTTACTAACTGTATTCAGGAAGTTAAGCGGATGGCGCCCAATGCAGGGGTCTATATTGGGGAATGGGGTTACCCAGAACACACTATAGATGACGGCCCGGGTTATGATGTTGAAACTTTGATTGATGCTGTCTGGGGCGTCTGTACTGCTGAAGATATAGAGTGGTCTATTTATTGGCAGGTATGGTGTAACGAGGCAGACAATGGGGGACATGAAGGTTACCACTGCCAAGAAGATGATGGGACTATAACGGATGCTGGGACACAGTTAGCGACTTATGCTTAATGTTGAACCGTAGCCCATACATTGACATTATTATATATATTTCAATGGCTGGCGGGTTCATGTTTTTCTGGCTTGTGGTCTACTGGTTGGTCCAACCTCTGTTTAAGGGAAAAAATAAAAAACCAAGGTTAAAATATGAGCGGAGAATTTGAGTACATATTAACTGACGAACAGGAAAATATAAGGCATTACGCTACGAGTGCTCTTCAGGGCATAGTGATCGCGGCTATTATTACCGGTAATAAGAAATTTGAAGATCCAAAAAATATAGCAGGTGCAGCTTTTGAAATCGCCGAAGCGATGAAGGAACAGGAAGAAAAACATGCCCCTAAAAAAAGGCCGCAGTAAAAAGGCAGTTAGTGATAATATAAGTGAACTAGTTCGTTCAGGAAGACCAAGGAATCAGGCAATAGCTATTGCTATGCAAAAGGCCGGGATGTCGGGCACGTTAACCGGCAAGAAAAAACCCAAGCCTAAGATTCGGCAACGGCCAAGCAAAGAGCGCAGTGCGTATTAACTACCTTAGTACGATACCGTAGTTTTCTAATATGAGATCTTTACCTAGCCTGGTCAGGTCTGTTGCAGAATTTTTTACCTTTTGGGTAACCGATCCTCGCAGTCTGTCCATATCCAGGTTTTTCCCGGGGCATTGCTTCTCGGGATCTTTGCTTGCAAACGGTAATTCTGAATGGGAATATATTTCACACACACCTATCCAGTGACACAGTGTTGAGCAAAGCGTAACAAGTGATTCCCACATTTCAAGAGATGGATATTCAGACCTAAAATCCCCGAGACATGCTATGCCAACACCTGCGCGTGACCACCGACGCGCATGCCATCCGGTGTCATTTAATTTTAACATTTGCTCTACCATGCCATCTCTTTTGCACAGGAAAGAGTACGGTACTTGTCCTCCGGTATATGATCCGGCAGACCACTGGTTGCTTGTGTCCTGAAACGATTTAGCTATTTCTTCAGCATTTGTCCCAAGCGAGGTGCTTATTCTGTGGATGACTAAACATGTGACTCGGGTGAGGTTTTTCCTGATAGTCTGCCCATCATCACATTCGGCAATGCGGTTGATTACTTGCCAGCTCATCTTGCGTTAACTAGGCGGCACATGGCCGGAAGAAGAAAGCAAGCACCGGCCATGTGCCTGGCTGACCATCTGAACAGAAGATTTTGATTGGGGGTCCCTCCATCCAGAACGGTCAACGTAGGAACGGCACATCCCTAATTGGCAATGCCGGTACCGGAGTGCCTAATTTGCCGGGCCTGAGCTCCAGTTCATCAGGCAATAAAGACCCAACAGCTTCATTGATTTGCCTGTTTGTTGGCGAGGGGCCAGGAGAAAATTGGGCTGTCCCAAAATCATAACCGCCACCCGGAAGCGGGGTAGCACCAGGACCAGGGCTTGCCATTGGTACTTCCGGGTACAGGCTTCTTCTGTTGACCGACATCATTGTTCCCGATTCTGGATGCTCTCCCCAGAACATTTCTTTGTTCCCAGGAATTTCCCATCCGCCACCAAGCGGTACTGGCATTTCGGTATTCCAGTATGAATATGCTGGAGAGATCCCCCCAATAGCCCTGTAGGGCGATGACCTGTAGAATGTGTTAGGTTCGTCTTTATAGGCATAGCTGTAAAATTCACCCTGTGCCTCGGTGGTAGCTCTCCGAGCAATGGCCTCGGACATCTCAATCAATGCTTCATCTCTGTCAGGCATTTTACCCACCCTTCAATATGTACAAAACCAATGCTAGTGTCACCGGAATAATACCTGCAAGTGCTCCCCAGATACCGGCTTTGACCTGGACCCTGGCCACGTCAATTCGGAGTCCAACAAGCGTTTTACTAATAGCGTCGAGTTTGTCTTGGGTCTGATTGTCCCTTTCTTGGAGACGTGTGAGCTCAGACAGAACGAGCATACGGTGCTCTTCCCACTTACCACTGTGTTCACCATCGGGCAGAGATACCGGCCTGTGCTTGCCAGTTGTTTCGCCCAACATGTTGCTGCCCATATTTCCCCCCAGCGTATACCCCAAAATACTTGTTCAAGCGTAACGTGAAGTCACCCCCGCCCCCAAAAGAAATAGGCGTTGCAAAGCAATACAAATCTAACTCACCGTGCCCTGTTATTTTGAGGCTGCGCCCTATGCGGGCTTCCAAATCCTCAAAATTTAAGCTGGCGGAGGGTTTGCCTTGGCTGCCTCTGCAAGGGCCGCAGCCTTTGCTGTCCCCACCTTGGTAAATGCCCTGGCAGCCGTATAGCCAAGTGAGGCCAATACGCTAGCCGCCAAGGTAAGCACCTTGGCAAACATAGAGCTTTCCTCAAATGCGCCTGACGCCAACAACGCTGCAATAACAGTGGTTGCTGCGGCAAGCCAGAACTCTGTAGATTTATATCCTGGTTTGGGTTCCATTTGTTACTCCTGCTCATTCGGCAAAGTATTTGCCAGTCCTTCATGTTCCAGTTTGTGATACAGCTGTTTTAATAGCAATTTCGTGTTGATTGTGTCTGGATCATATCTTCCAGACGAAAACCATCCATCCTCACTTCTGCACGGCACAGGTTGGCCGTCATCGATATTGCATGGGTCAATTACGCATGGATCTTGACTATTAGGGTTTGAAGGACAGACTACGCCACCATGGCCTGGCCCATATTTACGTCCTTGCTCACAAAGTGAGCCATCTGGGAGTATGCTGCATTTTACCTCATAGTTTAAATTGCATGCGCCTGGGACTATTTTATCAACAAATGGGATAAGGTATGCACTATCTTGCCTTTGTAGAGAATTAACCACCTTTTGAGCGTCAGCACATGTTATCCCCTCTGTCTGTGCGGATTGAATAATTGCCTGTCTTACTGCAATGCCGGAAGCCGTCAAAATAATGGCACCAAGAAGCCAACGCTTGAGTTTATCCCTTAGCATTACCTGGCCCTCGTGATTTTAAAGTTTTTCAGGAATGCGCCGGTTAATTCACCGGCTCCGGTTGAATATGCCCCGATGGATAAATCATTAGCACCAGCATTTGGCGCATCTGCATTAGAGCTCGAATCTTTTTCGGTGTCATCCTGGTACATATAATATAGGTCAGAACCCCAATCGGCGTTTATGCGCAATGTGGCGGCTGTCCCGGTTGTAAATGATGGGGCGGCAACGACTAGTGCATTAGTTGACCCAAAATCAATCCACTGCAGTGCTCCGGCAGTTGTTATTCGTATGTAATTATCAACATGATAATACATATATGTATGCCCTGCACTGTACTGGTGGGTGGTACATGCGAGTGTGTAATCTACTGATATTTTTTCAAAGTCAGCCGCACTTGCAAGTAGATCTCCTGCCGTATTTGACCACAACAAGTAAGTTCCTCCACCTGTAGCTGCTGATGTACCTGTCTCAATATATATTGGAGGCATATGATCTCTATCAAAAAATACTTGAAATAGCGCATATGCTGTCCCTGTCTGTGCAACATTGGCAAAATCGGCAGGATGGGCTCCGCTTACCGGGCCTGCGTAGATAATTAAACTTTCACAGTCTCCGTCCTGGACTGTGTGGCTAAATATATGTGTTGACCATGTTGTAGTTGTAGCAACAGCATCAAGATCATAATTCCCAGCAGCACATGCGCCTCCAGTTTCTTCACGAAATCTCCAATCGAAACCTGATGACCCGGATCCACTTCTTACATAAAGGACACCTACTACATCATCACCAGTATCAAGGGATGTCATATCGATACCCTGAGACAAATACTCTGCAGCACCACCGTCGTTATCTTCAAGAAGGGTTACCGGCAAATGAGTATTGTTTCTAAACGGAGAATTTGCTGTTGACGTAGCGCCTATAACTGTCCCGGCCTCTGCCCAGCTTGCACTGACATCTCTAGAGTTTTTTAGACGATTAGTTTCTGACGTAACGGAAATCATCCCGCCAGTAGATCCTGCACCGGTCAAACCTGGTGGCACACCACATCCAATCATAGGCCAATTATCAGCAAAACATTCGAGTTTTGGGGTTGTTGCATCTGTCCAACAACAAGTATTGCCGTCTGATATGTGAGAACTTGCATATGTTGTGAATGTACCTCCAGGGCCAGGGGCCAATCCCATCCAATAAGTTACAAATGTATCAACTTGTGTTGAAGTTAATACCGTGTCGTCCCACACATAAGCAGCTACGATATCTCCTTCGTATCTAGAGGTCCCGGAAGCACCAATTCGTAAGGCGTCGCTTGAAGTGACGTTGCCAGCTGGGTGGCCTGAAGCACCACTTGCCTTAGAATTCATATAGCTTATGATATTTCCATCCTCATCAATTGTGCCGCAACTTATTGCCCAGGTGCCCTGGTATAAAGAGGCTTCGTCATCCGTAACTGTTGCCGGGCTATCAGACTCAACCATAATGCGAGTACCAAGGGTCCCATGATATGCCAAATACCAACCATCGCCATCTCCATCATCTGTGTTGCCAAGTATGGCGTTTGCTGCAGCCGCTACTTCATTAGGGCGATGGACAACGCATGCTGACAAATCTTCATTTTCCTCATCTCCATCCCAAGAACTGCCCGTTATTTCATAATAGTCATTTGTTCCATCAAATGATTTGGCAGCAAGACAGCTCGTGCTGGACGGATCTCCGCTATCTGAAATATCAGAAAAATCTGCATCAGGGCAGAACGGAGAATCAACAGAGCCAGGCGCCCCAGCTGCCGTAAATGTACCGCCGGCGCTTCCGTTATTTGTCGTTGGATCCCAGCCAAACCAAATAATATCCGGTGTGCCTAGTGTTGACGGTAAATCTGTTGCAGATGTTACGCCATTGGAATCAATTGATAACTCGAACAGGGTATACCAACCACCACTCTGATTTTGGTGCAACGGTCCGGGCCCGACCCCAGTTGTATATACCGCCCCAACAAGCAGCGTGGCGGCCCCAAGTAACAGCACCAATCGTTTCATCTATCTCACCTCAAGCGTGTAACAAACTCCATCAACTGCATCACGAATACCACAAACAATGTCCGCTTCTCCGTATGGGCCAGTTGCCCAATAGATAATGGTCCCTGCAGTCAGAAGAAAGTCAGTAGCAACTGCTGTGCATGTAGCCCCGGCGTCATTCCACCGAATATGGGCATCCTGTGAGCAGGTAATCATATAGACTGTATTGCTCGATAATTGACTGCCCGATGCGCTTGCGGCTGTTGGTGAAAAGTTTGCTGACGCACCCGCTACAGGAATTTGGGCCCTAGCCTTATTCTGGGCCTCTCTTTCCGAATACATTCTACTCTGTGCCAAGGCAATACCCCCAACCAAGAGCAGGGTCACGCCTACTGATGCCAAAATTCTGATCATTGTTCTCCTCCTATAAGGAACTCTGGGGTTTGTTTTATTGCTCGTGCCGTTTCCTGGCCACGAAGGCGGCCCTTTTCCATGGCTCGCCGTTTTCTTTCAAGGGCTGCCCACATTGGGGAGTTTGGGTAAAGGCGATGCATAAAGGTTAAAAGATACTGGGTAGTGCTTTCGTCTGTTGCCCATTCTCCAGTAGTTAAATATCTTGCTATCAACTCTAACCCTTTGCCGGAGTTCCTGGCGGCCAGCTTGGTGGCTAAGTCCATAGTCTCTGCCGGTGTTTCTGGATTAGCAAAGTTCCAGATGTCCATCATCTCTTTCTTGAGACGGCCTATACCTCCGAACTCTGTAGCCATCTGGAATGCTCGTGATTCCCACCATTGAGTTTCTCCGCCCCAGAAGAATGGGGCCTGGCGCTCTTCTCCAGTACGTGGATCGAACCCAAGCATAATCTCTGCCATTGCAGATGCACCCGGCCCAAGCATACGGCTCATTTCCTGAGGGTCCATTCTTCCTTTGCCAATAACTGACGCAGCGTTATTAATGACACCGGCCAACAATGTGAGCGGGTCCTCCCGTTGCATCATAGCAAACTTGTGAGCCGTTACTCGTTTTGCCATGCCTTCGCGAATTGCTTTCGGCTGGTGCCATAGAGGGGCCGTAATCATGTGCTGACGATACGGAGAAATGGCCTCGGCATGTACCGGCACATGCTTGCCAAATGCCGCTTCCTCCATTTGTCGTTCCCGAATAACAGTCGCCAACCGAGCCATTTTCTCAGGACTGGTTACCATCCTGCCTGCCCACTGATGTGTCCAACGAAGAAATCCGTAGAAACCGAAAGCTTCTCGGATAGCTCGCTCTGCAGGACCCATTGCCGTTCCACTTACGTTACCCACCGCCCACTTCCTGGCATACTCAGCAGCCCTCATAATGTCGTTGACGTCATCAGGGTTCTTGAGTGCGCCAAGAAAGATAGCGGCCTTTTGTTGGTCATCGATTAGTTCGTTAGCCCAGTAGAAGGGGCGGAAAAAATATTCATCCATACCTTCGCGGAATAACTGTGCTGCTTTCGGAATAAAGCCAAGGGCGCCTCGTTCAGCTTCGGCTGTAGCCCCAATGCCAATATCTAGGCCCCATTTGGCCTTGAACCCTTTGGATAGCCCTGTATCTTTCACTATACGAGAAAACTGTTCAACGGTGAGCTCTTTGCCTGTCGGTGTAGAGATCTTGGACTTACGTAATTTGTCGAGATGCTTGCCAATGAACTTGCCAGTTATCCTAGAATTCTTAAGAAGATCACTCCCATCCAGGGCTGCATACCAAGCTACTTTTGCGGCGTCATAGGCTTGCCCTGGGTGCAGACCACGCACACCATGCGCCATAAACTTAAGGAACGGCACAGTCGCCAACTGTGATATCTGGAAGGCTAAGCTCGGCACTGTGACACCGGCCCTGAATACGCCCTGGATTGGGCGCAAGGATGAAATAAACCCATCGACAAGCTTATTGGCCTTAAGGAAATCACCTCTTAGGGCTACTGCGTCAGCAACTGCATCGCCAAGCGCTTGAGGCAAAATAGCCATGGACTCACCGCGCTTTAACGGTGTGTCCACATCGCCAAGTACTCTACGCATAAAGTCAGTTGCACCAGTGACATCATCACCGAAAATCTTCTTAGCTTTCGCTGCCACTATGTCATCCAAAGAGCCCCATCTAATCCCGGTGGTAGCCGCCTTTGCCGACGCATATGCCTTGGCGGATGCTTCGTCAGTCTTGCTAAAGACTTTCATTAACCCGCCATCTTTGGCGTATTTCATCATGGTTTTCATCTTGATGCCGGCAACTCCGGCCTGCCCAGTAGTGCTCCTAAGGGTTCGCTCCCAGGCCTCAGAGGCATTCTCAAGATGACGGGCCCCGCCTATTCTTTGCTGTGCTGCTCGTGGGCCAACACCCAGATTGAAATCCGACCTTAGGGCTCGTCTGGCATCCGTTGCCCCGCCTGGCCCAATACCGGTCTTCCAGGCATCATCTGCAATATCCATAACATGGGGAACGTATTGCTCGACTGTACCGGCAGCCCTGAGCTCTCCGGTTAATGGATCAAACGCATGTCGTTGTCCTGTTAATTCAAGATACCTGAGATGCTCATCGGCCAGCTCACGCATAGCGATCTGGGCTTTTTTGATCTTTTGATACTTGGCACCAGTATGCTTTCCGAGTTGCTGAAGAGCCTCCCCACTTCCTTCATGGGCCAAGAACAGGGCCTCCTGTACATCATCGCCTGCGTTCTTGATGGTTCGATGCAGTTTCCACATTTTCTCTTCAAGAGGTTTGAGCTTAATGGCCTTGCCTGAGGATGTGAGAACGCCAAGACGCAAAGTTTCTGCAGCCTTGCCAGTTTCCATCCCGAGCTCAACGGCTTCATCAGCACTGGTGATGCCTAGGTCTGCGAAGGTCCTAGCAGCTCTTGCAAGGTCCTCTCCCTCACTAGTGACGGCAATATGAGCCAACTCTTTGTGGAGTTCTGGCGCTCTTTCCGCCATTGTCGCAAGGTCCATTGACTCTGGCGCGTGCCCGAATCCCGATTGCTGCATGGCCCATCGGGCTGCTGTTCTTGCTTTCGCTTTGGCTGCTGATGTTCCATGGGCAAACGCCTCCCCTGTCGCCGCCACACCTCTCCCGATGAACGGCACCTTACTGCCTGCCTGGACCCCCGCTTTGGCTGCAGCAAGACCACCTTTTGCAATAGTTCCGATGAACGTTGTTGGATCTGTAAACGTTTCCACCAGGAACCTTGTTACAAGTGGATTATTAAGGGCCATCTCGCCACCATCCATAGCGATCAGCCACTTAGTTATTTCCTTTGCCCTTTGATCCAGAAGATTTTGTTCCGGAGAGGACTCGTCTAAGTTTCGTATCCCAGTCTCTTGAACGGCCTTTTTGTAGGCCATATCTCGATATTTCCCGAGGCGTTTACCAAGGAACACGGCAACATCGCCTTCAGTTCCTGGCCTATCCCAGGCCTGGTACATGTGCTCTTTTATGGAATCCCAGACCTGGCCTATTCTTTCTGGCTCGGCAGCCAGGGCTGTCAGTGCCTTGCCCATGTTGAACCCGTAAGTAGCCCCCGTGGCTGATCGGCTATCGGAACCCTGGACAACCAATGGCGCAGGGCCCATTCCGCCACCGCCGCTGTAGGCAATCTCACGCATAAGATTCACGGTGGGCTCATCTACATTGTTCAACTCTTGTAGGGCCTGCTCTCTCTCTGCAGCGTCTGGGATTTCAATTTCCATTTCGCCAAACTGCGACAAGCCCTCAAGGGCACCAACAACACCACCGCCACCTGCTCGGCCAAGAGTTGTTGCCCAGTTTATAAATTTCTCAAAGGCCCCCTCACTTTTTGGTGGCGGTCCAGCCGTAGGCCCTTCGTAAGACATCATCTTCTCAAGAGTCCCAACAGACACATTGTCCCAGTCCTTATTTTTGACTGCGATTCTATCCGTAATGTCGATGCTAGAATCCTTGAGAATGTTGGCGGCTATCTCATCGTCAGAAAGTTCCCATGTTTGACCAGCCTTCATCTGCTCTCTGGCCAGGGAAGAAGGCTCGATAGCCTTAAGGGTAGTAGCGGCCCCTTCGTCAAAAGCAGTTTCGAGGCGTGTCGCCTCCCGTCTCTTTTGTTTGACCTGGGACGACATCATGATGTCGACCATATTTAAAAGATCGCTCTCTAGATCTTTTTCGGATTTGTCCGGATACTCATAACGGAGTTTGCCAAGCGCGTAATCATATGCCTGGTCAAAATCTAACTCCTGCGTGAACTGTTTGGCCGCCTTCCTGACACTGCCCTCTAGGCGATGGTATTGACCCCTGGCTCTTCCGAAACTGCTGCGCTCTTTGAATTCTGGATCCAGATACTCAATGGTTGCCCGCTTGGCTGCTTGTCGCGGTGATGCCACTCACGGGTCTCCTATCTTCCCTGGGCTTTCTTTTTTCTTTCGAAAGCTTCTCTGACAGCATCTCTGGTAGAAGTTGTAAATGGATTCTCTGCTTGTTGGACGTTAACTTGGGTGACATTGCCAGATTGGTCAAAATTAAAAGTAAGCCCAAGCTGAGATTGCAGCTTCTGGAGTTCGTCTTCAAACCATCTCTCGACAGCCATCTTCTCCACATCGGTAGATGCCATTCGCATTTTTTGCGCTGCCATCCGACCTAGCTCTTGGGCTTTCATGGCGGCAGCATTTTCCCTGGAAGGAACATCAAACTCTGTTTGCTGGATATCTTGGCCGTGTTTGTAGATAGATTGTGCAGCCTCTTTCCCTCGTCTGACGGGATCAAACGCTACGGCACGAGCAGAGGCGGAGCCGCCGGCTCCAGCAACTTTGCCTTGATTTATCAGACGCTGGAGCTCCATCCGTCTCGCATGATCTTTTCTTGCCTCTGCCTCTCTGAGCTGGTCCTTAAGTGCAGCCATTGTTTGTTGATTTCGAAGCGACAAGGCGCTTTGCTTTTCTATGCCGCCAAAATACTTTTTCTGGGCCCTTTTATCCGCTAAGGCTTTTGCAGCTTCTTGCGCCCTGTAAGATTCACCGGCTGCCTCTGCTGTCTGTGTGTATGCAGGCCCTTCTATGTCAGCAGGTAATTCCTTGCCGGCCATCCCCATCATCTTGGCAGTGTCCAGCTTACGCTGATGCTCCGCCGCCTGTGCCTGCTGGAGCATTTCGAAGACTCTGGCTGTTTGATCAAAGGCTTGATCGTCGCGGTCCATCTTAATTTCGCGCTCACGTTCAGCCTGCATCCAGCCCTGAGTCGCTTGCTCCATTTGGGCCCGGAGCATGGCCGCGTACAATGTTTCACCGTAAGAGGCCATCAACGTCTCCTGCTATAGCGGTCCCAGTGAGCGCGGCATGTTAAAGCCGTATGCCATCGGTCCTCGGCCATATAGCGCCGCGACTTCCGGGCTAATGTTTGGCATACTGGCCAAGGCCGGACCGCTACTAAATAGGCCCTGCCCGGCCTGCATCCTGGCAGCGCCCTGCATGCCACCCATCATCATAGCGGCTGGGTAAACCCTAGCGTTTAAAAAGTCCGTCATGCCTGCCCTGTGGCCGACAAGACCTGCGCCAGCACCAATACCTGCCCCAGTTAAGGCCCCCATCGGGCCACCGGCCATGAGCCCCGTAAGTGCCCCGGTAAAAGCGCCGCCCAATGTGCCAGATAGCCAATTGCCCTCAGACCTTTTCCTGGCCTCTTCTTCACGACGACGCATTTCGGCCATGTATTGCTTGTAGCGCTCCTCAGCCTTGCGCATGAGCATATCGTTACGGGCAGCCCGAGCTGCCGCCAACTGCTGAAGGCGGCCAAGGGCAGCCTGTCTTCTGTCCTCATATGAAAGCGCCATTGTTCTCCTCGCTTACGTAAAGCCACCGGGCATATTGATAAAGCTATTCGCTTCACCATATAGCCATTTTATAAAGTCCTCAGCAGAGTCTGAGCCAAATTCCCTTGCCTTCTTCTCGAAATCCATGCTTTGATCCCAGCTAGGATCGCTCTGCAAATCTGCTAACCAAACCTGCTCAAAGACATCGTTAAGAATTTGTTGCTCAAATTTCTTTCTGGTCCCCTCATTGTTGATGAATTGATCCTCAACAACATCGGCAGTTGGCTTTTCGCCGCCATGTTTCTTGGCATAATCTTCTGCCCATGCAGCGAAGGCCCTGCCTGGAACCTCTTCATTGGTCATATACTTCTGGAATCGCCTATCCCCGCTGCTGGCCTCATAATAAGATCCAGGGGAATTAGCATAATCTGTCCGCATAAACGCATCCACCGTCTCTGCCGGTATGCCGACAGTGCTGTCCCCTACGTAATATTCGTTATTGGCTGAGTCGAATGACACATTGTTACTCCCAAATGCATCCAGGTAACGGTCATCCGGCTCATTAAGTTCTGGGTCCTTCTGGCCCGCGTCATACTCTGCCTGAAGAGTCGCCAAAGTCTCAGCCTCTTCCCTGCCGAAGATATGGCCAAGTACGTCACCAAAGTAACCAGCACGCGCTTCAGCATCCTGAATACCAAGACCAAGCAATGCTCCTGTACGTGCCTGTTCTGTTTGCAGGCCGTATTCTTCCGAAAGACGGTGTTCATCAATAAGGGCCCTGGCTTGATCTTGCAGTGTTTGACGTATTGTATTTTGCCTTTCAACACCTGCCCTTCCGAGCATTTCCTGAGTAGCCATCCCGGCCTGCCGCTGCCCTGCCAGGAAGCTTCCACCCAGGGAACCGGTTAGGGCAGCCCTAGACATTTTCCCGCCCTGTCTGGAAATCAGTTGCTGAGTATCCGCCCAGTCCTTATCGAGTTGGGACATGATATCCCCGTAAAGTTGCTTAATATCCTCCTCGCCACTTTCGTAACCAATCTCATCAAACAAATCACGGATATACCCTTCTGCTTCTTCAGACGGGATAATGCTTGAGTAAGGTTCTTGGTAAGAAATTAGGTTTGGGTCTATGCCGTATTCTTCGGCCAGGCCAGAGATAGCAGTTTTAAAATCCTCGTCACGTCTTTCCTGGTCAGTCAGTCCGGCACGACGGTCTATCTCTTCTTGCCCCTCCTTTTGGGTAATTTCCTCAGTGCCTATAAGTGCTTGCGCCTTATCGTTTTCATCCGCAACAAACTGAGCGATTTGTCCTTGTTCTTTTCTGATCCTGTCTATTGCCGGTGCACGCCCAAGTTGGCCAAACTGATCAGAGGCCGGGACTGTAGACACAGGACCAAGAGCAGCCCCCGGAAGATCTCCTGCACCGCCGGCTGGCCCTGCTAATGTCACCGACCCTGTAGGGGCAGTCCTGTAGCCCGATGCCGACTCACCTCTTCTGTACGTAGGGGCCAGCGCAGGCGAAGAGGCAGGAGCAACTGTTGTCGGAGTAGTTGCCTGGGTAGGGCTATATTGAGAAAAGTAATCAGCCAACCCGCCAAGAGTAGAGCTTGGTCTCTTTTTGTTCAAAGTGCCAAGCATTGACCCGACCAGGCCCATTGCCGTATCACCAAAGCTATACGCCATAATTAACCCCTATAAAGTCCTCAAGGCATGGCTTATCAGAACAGAAATGCACCAACTGTCACCATCGTTAAACCCTACGCCCTGTTGAGTTATATCGAGAACGAAAAAATTCGGCCTGGTAGAACTGGTCGTGAACGTAGTTGTAAAACTAGATTCTCTAGTTTGCTGGTTGGCTATTCCTGTGCTGATACCTGTTTTAATGGTGGTCCAACCATCGGTATGATTTCCGTAGTCAAGATCAACTATCATAGCTGTTCCGCCACCGCCTGTACCCAGAAACAGCATATGTTCAATACCTTTTATTTCGTATGTGGAATTTGCCGAGACGTATGGAACTCCGCCAACAACAAAGTACCCGCCAACTGTATTGTTAAGCCCCTCATTTGCCGTAGCGGTTCCTTCTACTGTTGTGCTTAGTACGATTTCATAGTCATCATTGGCCAACTGTGTATTCGCAATTGCGGCATTGCCAGACAAATTAGAATTATCTAAATTGCCATTTATTTTCCCAACAATATCGGAAAAATTTTGATCTAAGTCAGCTGCCGCTAACGTAGTTGTTCCAGTAAAAGTATTTGTTACAGCAAACGCCATTAGATCATCTCCGCAGCTTCTTGTGACAAATAAGTGACCATCGGCGCACCAATGGTTGACGCCTTAGTTAATCTGTCTATTGGTACTATCTTTGGCTGACTAGAAGTAGAAGACGCTGGGTAATATAATGGCGCCGCAATTGCCCCATTGGCTGCCACCTTACCGAGAACCCCCAACGCCGCATTCGAACTATTAGTGCCGATAAAATATTGTCTATCATCTGTTAGGTGAACTTCTTCGTCCAACACTTCGCTTATTTGTCCGGCAGTTGCCCCTGAGAATACCGCTTCCGTATAAGGAACCTTTAACAAATCCCCAGTTCTTTCCTTGTATAAGTAAATGGCTGCCCGTATGGTAGAACCAGCCTGCGGCACATCTACACATATACGAACCTCGTAGAGTCTATACTCTTTACTGGTCAGTACCGCCGGGATAAGCACTAAGCGATCAATAGTGAACGTAATCGTATTAGCATCTGCTACCAGATGGGGGAATGTGGACAAGGCCCACCCATCACGCGAAGGAAAGCGCGTGGCCCTTTCGTCAAAGGACTCTCTGGCCATAACATCGGCATCTCGGCCAAACTTTACACCTCGGCCACCTGGTATTTGACGCGCCATCACCTTCTGCCCAATGGAACTGTGCCAAGAGCAATACTGTGCAGTTCCATTTTCTGATTTTTAGTAGTATTCTTTATTTTTACCCTAAACCACTCTCCGTCTTCTCTGATGGAAATTCTAGATTCACGCCTAGTTTTTGGAACCAGCTCACCGGCAACGCCAAACCCAAATCCGGTTATAGACGCCTCGACCCCAGACGGATCAGCAAATGACAAAGTATCACCAGATGAATCAAAATCTTTGTCATCAGGTTTAACCTGCACGTCGAGACTAGCAGTTTTATTGTTGGCGTTAACCCGCAATTCCCTTGCCCTTTTTGACACAAACTCACCAAATCCGAACCTATTTGTTTCCACATAAGACGTAATTGCTGTCCCGTGATCATGATCTCTTGGGCCAAGTTGCATCAGCTCAAATTCGCCATTGATATAGTAAAGAACTTGTTTATCATCCTGATCTTCGGACAACAGCCAAGATGCGGCCTCAATGTTATCCCATATCCACCAAGAGCCAACCCAGCGTTGATCTTCACTCTGTTGTTTATGTTTATAGTCATAAACAAGAACAAAATTATTCGTAGGACTACCGTTGGCCGGAACCGCCAACATGTAACAATTCTTAGATCTCCAATGTGTCGCAACTGCAACGCCACTTGCATTACTGGTTATTTTCTTAAAAAATGGATCTATGGCACCAGATATTTTAATTACGGTAGATGTCCCATTATATAGATAGATACCCTCCTCGGACATAAAGACTAACCCATCAGGTATCCTCGCCACAGTGGCATGCGATATACAGCCGATGCCGGAGACATCCTTAACAGGCGTATAGCTGTCCAGGCCCGTATCGGTTTCCTTTCCGTTGTAGACCATTTTCCATATCGAATCGCGCTTAAAAACTATCAGTTGCTCATGGATAGATGACATGGCGGTAATTTCACTATTGTCATCTTCTATGATTGGCTCAAAGGATACGGTTGGCCACACTCTGTGCGCTGGTATTTTCGCACTCCACCGAACCGTAGACGGCTCTCCGACTAAGCCGGCAGCCCACAGCTGGCCGTTGAAGAATGTAATTATATTGGCTCTTGGAAAGGATGATAGTTGGGCTATCCAATCTGGGTTAAAGGACGCATTTGTGCCAACAAGATTTTCTGACGTTTCCACTGTAGCCAACGTATTACTGGACGAAACAGTGTCTTCAGTAATTACATGAATATTCCCAGAATACGCCATGTAACATTCAGCAAATTCATTAACGACAGCAAATGACGGCACCGCAACCCTTGCGCCTGTGTCTCGAATACTTTCATATGTCCTGCATCCAGCAGACACGTGAGGAGAGTCTAGTCTATGAATAAATAAAGAATTACTTTGTCCATGGACCCTGACAATCACATATAGTTTTCTACCGGGAAACTGCGCCTCAACGGCCCCGACAAGCCTGTTGGTTGCCGAACTGGCGTTGTTTACCAAATCGCTTTGATAAAATTCAAAAGAGGCAAAGGTAGCTGTCACGTCACCGTCAGTATCGAAACCGTCATCAACCAAGGTAAATCTAAGAAACCATTTAGTTTGACTATTTACTGTGGTGGATGCCCAATCCAACGGGCAGGCAAAACTAATTGTAGTAGCACTTGTTGATCCAAAGAATGGGTCTATGGCTGTGTATGTGCCAGAAGCAGTAATGGCACCGGAATCGACATATTCTTGCGCTGGTAAGTATGTCCACGCTGAACCATTCCAATATTCGCACTTAAAAGAAACATCTGCTGAATTCGCTGTTGCTGGGGTATATTTTACCGCTGTCGTTTTAATGTCATCTGTAGATCGCATATCTTCTGTTGAGCCGACATACCAGCGGTCACCAACTTCAACATCGCTAAAATCTGCCGTGCCGGCAGAGTAATCAGTAAATGTACCTAAGGACACATCCTCTTTGATTACAATTTTACCAGCAGCATTTGAATCCGTACTTGGATAATAATTACTTATACCAAGGAACCCTGGCCTTTGCTCAAGGGTGCCCTCTGGACACCAAACATTACGAGCATCCAAAACTTGATTGTACCGCGCATTCTCAGGCTCTTGGTTAATACCTCCCCGGAAATCACGCTGCTCGTAATATTTATACTCCCTTCTCACCTCACCTATGCCTTTTCCTTTGGAGAATGCTTTTCTATGTACTCATTAAATTCAGATCGTGTAGGCAGCCGGACAGTTGGGTCGACCAGACAAAAGAACAATCTTGTCCACACTCTGCGTTTCGCTTTTTCCACTTCAATATCTGCTTCCTTTTTATCTTTAATATTGGCCCGGATTGTATTTTCGCTTTCGCCAAGAGTTGACCCAGGATCTGCCAACCGCAAATAAACACGCATGTTATCAAGTTCCCAGCTCATGTCTGGCTCAAAGGCAGATGGCGGCCTGCTCTTCATAAGCCTGCCACTGAATTCCTGGCCAGCAGTGCCGTCTCTTGTTAGCATCCAGCTGGCAATGTCCTTGGGGAATTGTCGCCGAGTATAGGGCGGCAACTCAATCATCACGCTTTGAAGGTTCAATCCCTCAGGCGCTCCGTCTTTGGCAACATATTCTTTTTGGCCAAGATCATATGGGCGCCTGATGGTCATGGCCTCTCTACACGGGTGCGGAACATTACTGCGAACAATATTCCCGGCAGCCTTGCTCCAGTGCCCAGCAGTTTCTGCGGTTTCCGGAGAGTCCGGATTGCCGGTCATATTGGCCAGCCACACCATTTCCTGTGTTGCGAGATCTGCCTCGTAGACTGTACCTATGTCGTCTGCCCTGGTGATAACTCCTCGATGAACTTCCAAGAACTTCTCTGCTACTGATTTGTCAAAATCTCCTGAACTGTGGCCATCAATAATAATTTCACGGCCACGGAACAAAATAGATTTAGCTCTAGGTGATTTATTTTGAATACCAACTAACTCAGGCATGGGACCCCCTAATAAACAAACCCGACTTCCGCGTCGGGATACGCATTCTTAATGACCGGGTAATCCGTAAATGGTTTACCTCGGCTTATGGATTTCCAGTAATCAAGACGCAACTCGGCATAAGCCCCTAGCCATTCCGGGGGCGCTCCTTCATCCGCCCTGCGCCTTAAGTCTATTGCGGCTGACCAAACCAAAACCTCACGATACACAGGCTGGACAAGATCTGGCTCATCGTCATCTGCGACCATGTCTACTGGTTCGGCATAGAACTCGAATCTAAGTGTTTTATCCTCGCTGGGCCCGCTATCACCCCACTGCAACGTGTTGCGATCTTTCCAGAACACATCTCCAGAAAAACCAGTGTCGTCAAAAACGAGATTATGACCAGGATCGGAATTCGTGACATCTATTACCTTGATGATTGATTTTTGCTGGATGCTTGGCGGCACAGCGAATGTGGTCTCATCTGATAACCAAGTAAGCTCAGCAATGGCATGAAAATATTTCTGTAGACCCTCCAACCATGCAGCATGCACTTCGCGGGCATAGGCCCTGTTGATAGCTTTTTTAACCTGAGCAGTACTAAAGTCCTGATCGGTCTGGGCACTATTAAAATTGAGAAGGTCACTGACCTCATCTTGGAGATATTTAAAGTCCCAAGTCATTTAAGCGACCCCTCAATGTTTTGATTGTAATAGTCACTCAGCTCATCTGTTCGTTGATCTAATTTTTCCAGAGATCTGAGCTCTTTCTTTGCGTGCTTCCACGGGGCAGGATTGTACTCTGCGTCTGGCCGCATAGCCCTGCTCCACAGAAAATCTCCAGCTTCACGACCAATATCATCAGCTTCTCGGTTCAGTTCTTTGGCTTGATCCCTATTCATCTCAATAATGCGACGCTTAATCGGAACCAGCCACCACCGGATGGTCTCTAGAAACGAGCCGTTATACACATCAGCAATGCTAATTGGAGTCCCGTCCTTGTGGCTGTAATTCTCATCTAGAGTTGCAACAAAGACAGGTATGCGGAACAGTGGATCATAATCCCTTGCTGTTCCGCCCCACCGATTAAAAATCGGTCCTCTGTATATTGGTTCAAACTCAGGATCACCGTAGGGCTTCGGGATAACCGTCAACTCCCATCCTTCCCTGAAAGTATGAGGTTTATCCGGATGCCCGAAGTCCCTGCGATGATAAAGCTGAACAACGGCAAAACTGCCAGGATTCAACTCCTCCGGGTATCGGCGTTCCCTCCCCGCCCACGCCATGCGCAGTTGAGGATGAATGCGATGTAGCGCACTACATATCCAACCCGGGGGATGCATGAGTCCCTCCGGTTAGCTAATTCCGCCAGCTGCCGCGTCAAACCAAATCAAGTAAACCTTGAGTGTGTCATTCCCGTCGTCTTCGCAATCCAATGTGAATTGCGTCGTTGTCAGAGTATACACGGCATTGTCTGTCGCTGTCGGGTTAGCGCTTGCGCTTGTAACAAGAGCCATGTCCGGAACAGCTGCTGGGCCACCATGCGTAAACGCTGTCGCTGTAGTGCCGCTGGTAAACGTATACTCCCTAATAAGAAACGGCGTGGAACAAATTGTTGTACCCGTTCCTGATTGAACTGGAGCACCCATTTGTCATCCTCCTTAGCTAATTCCACCGGATGCGTGAGCGTGCCACGTAATCCAGTATCTAACTTTGCCAGTGGTTAAGTCACCGCCGTCAACTGTGTCAAACTGGAAATACACATAGTTATTAGTTGTGTCATTATCAGCCTCAACCCAAACACACGTAATTGGATCACGCGTGCCGGGCCGCACAGTTGTAACGAACTCAACCTTTGTTGGCTCGACGCCACTCGGTCCCAAATGAGTATGAGTGACCGTAACACCCTCTTGCAAAGTAGAATACTCCCCAGTCTCAACAACATGGGGCACATTCATAATAACCTTTTGGTTAGTTAATGTAGCAGCCATTACTGGTACCCCCATTCAATGTAGCTGATGATTGGCGGTGTATCCGCTGCGTTTGCGCACTTGCCAAAAATGAGCGCTGGCTGAACAACCGTTGTGTCTGCAAACGAAAACGCTACAGCCCCAGTGGATGTATCCTCAGTGCCAGCCGCCCAAATTCTGTAAGTAACAGCACCCGCCGAACTAACATTCACCTGCAGGGTCTTAACGTCATCATCAGTCCAGTCCACCGTGGTGGTATCTGTGGCCACATCGGCCCCCGCAAGAGAGGTGATGATGTCAATATCGCCAGCATTGTCACCGAGGCCCCAGCCAGCTTTTTCATCATATGCTGCAACGAGGTTGGCTGTAGACTCGATGTTATCCACGAATGTTGCCGGCTCGATGAATCCGAAAAAGAAAACATCGTAGTCAGAGATATCCGGGATACCAATTTGGCACTTACAAAAAAATGCTGGGCTGGTGCCTACTGTGAAGCATCCGCAGTGATCTGCATTTGAAATCTCGCCGCTTCCAAACAACAGTGTCATCCCAAGGTTGTCAGCATTGGTTGACGGAAGAGCAAGACCATTCAGGCAATCACCATCAACAGTAGGAACAAAGTTAATGTTCGTTGTGTTGTTGCCCTGGTTATACCCAAGCACTTGGTGATCACCAAACGAGAACACAGTGTCAACTGTATCCGAGCCGGTGGCCGCAGTGCCATCAATCTCACACGCGGTAGGCCGCAGTGTTTCAAAATCAAGGTAAACATATTTACGCTGTGCCATTACAGATACCCCACTTCCCAGGTAATCAAATTGATTGCCCCAGCTTGTGCAGCATTCGCATGAATAAACGACACGAATGGGATCATAAGAACCCCGTCGCCCATAGTCACAGCTGCTGTTGTGGAAGGCGCTGCGCCATCAATCAAATACGTTGCTCTCCCAGCATCATCAATACGAATCTCCCAGGTGGTTGTTACGCCATCTGCAAGAGTATCTGTAGTGTCAGTTTCAACCTCTGTGCCGGCACCGGCAGTAAGTTCTGACACAACATAAATAGCTGCCGGGTTTGCCGCCGTAATGATCCCAAGGCCGCAGCGATTCTCGTAAGAATCAACCGCAGCCTCGTGAGCCTCGGCCATGCGAAAGCCGACATGGAAATCATCCGTTCCGGAAACATCAGCAATATTAAACTTGAGCCGGAAGTAAAAATCAGGGTCTCGCCCAACCTCAAATGGCCGACCAGTGGCACCAACAGAGTGAGAGAAAATTTCAATCCCCTCATTATCAGTTTGGTCAGCCGAAATGTTGAGACCTGTGGCCGTCATGGCCGGGGCCAGTGTTTGAGTTCCAATGTTTACGTAAGTAAACTTGCGTCCTGATCCAACATAACAATGGTGGTGTAGGCCATCAGTATCTGCAGCATCCACGCCGCCCAAGCCCAGGTTTTGGAAGCCCTTGGGTGCTGCTCCGTAAACACTAAAGTCTTCGCTGAAAGACACGTCGTCAAGTTTCGTCATCTTAATTCCAGCAGTGGAACTAATATTCCGATCCTTGATACCCGAGCCGCCGCGTGTTTCTTTAGGCATAATCCGCTCCTTTTCTAAAAGAAGAAAGAAGGGAGCCCATGTTTCAGGGCCCCCTCCAATCTAACTCTTAGTACGCGTTAACCGTTGTCTGGTTCAGGTCAGAGATCTTGCCTGAAGTGTTGCGCTCTTTGATGTAAAGCTCGCAAATCTCCATGGCAGTCGCCGTCCATACGCCAGCGGTGTCACTGCGCTTGAAGATGCTTCCGCCCTGACGACGCCAGGAAAGGTCCTTCTGTACGGCCCGGTAAACCTTACCGAGGTCAACAGCAAAAATCTTGTTATACGGGGCATCCGTATCAACAATAATGTCAATACGCCCAAGTGCAGACTGGAACGATGTCATGGCAAAGCCACTTGTCTTGTCAGACGGACTCAGCCTCAACTCGCCCTCGTACAGCTCTTCCACGTTGATGGCCTGCCATGCGTTTGTCAGAACCGTCAGCCCATCTTCTGGACTATCAGAACCTGACTTGTGCATGATGCCTGCCAACAATTGGCGGAATAGTGACGGAGTCAGGTCCCGATTGGTCCCTGAGTTGTCCATCACAAAGCTGCTGTACCGTGGATAAGTCGCCGTATTAATATTCTGGAAAGTGCCAGAGTCACCAATCAACTTATCCAGGCCGGTAATAGCCCTGTTAACAGAGCCGGGCCAGACAACGTAGTCACCAGCAGAGGCTCCCGTCACAGTCTCGCCAGAGGCGAAGTTAACGATAGCCTGGTTGCTGGAGTTAGTTGCCTGCTCAACGTTACTCACGGTTGATGTGCCGTGCAGTGTACCAATAGCACCTGACGACCTAATCTCAACCCGGAGCCCGTCCCACAAAAGACGAGCATCGTACACGGCAACATCAGTAACTGACGATGCCAATGTAGCGTCCACCAATGTGGTCACAGAGCCAGTACCATCAAGGTACATCATCCCGTTCTCCATCTTCATGAGACCGGTCATCATGCCCTTGATTTCGGAAGTGATAACGTCGCGGGCAACATTCTTGCCCTTGGCCGCAGTGGCCATAACGCCATCGGTTAGCTGGACAGAACCCACCAGGAATTTTCTATATGCCTTGTAGGTCTGGTAGTCTTGCTTGTCAGCTACCGGGAAAGCCCCACCGTCCTCGACATAGCCGATTCCTGTGTTACGGGCAGAATGAACACGGCCCTCGATATGAGTACCTGTCCATTTGTCATCTCTCCGGAGTAGCTGGCGAAGCTTCGATTTCTGATTCAACGTCTCAACCACACCCTGCAAATAGCGAATAAAGGTGAGGCTGACGTCCCCAATGCCTACGCCTGCCATTTGTTCCGAGTACTCCTTGCGCTACTCGGCTGGGGGCAACGGAGGCTCTCCATCTGCAACCCAATCGAAAGCGCTGTCATAGTTAGCTGCGCGCAGCTGCTTTTCGTTGGGCCATTTCCGGCTAACTTTTTGATTAGGCATAGTGGGGGACATCTTCGATGCCGGTGCCCCTGCAACCTTGGGTGTTTTTTTGCCCGAGTTGGCCCGTCCTTGCATCTTCGCTTGCGCGTAGTCATCCAAGAACTGTTTAAACTGCGGGGCAGCATCCTTAGGCTCAATTCCGTATGCGGCGCAGTACGTCATAAGCACGTCCTTGGCCCGCACATCGAGTTTTGACTTAACTGTTGATTCGATGCCCTTAAGAACAACATCGCCCAACATGGCATCAGCTTGGCGGGAAAAGTGCATAACCCGTCGCTGACGCTCAGCCTCTTCCTGAGCCTTCTTCTGAGCTTCTTGAGACTCTTGTAGCTGCTTCTTAATTGACTCCAGCTCACTCTTAAGTTCGGGGTCAGATTTCTTAACCTCAGAAATAATTCCACGACGGAATTTCTCCAACTCGGTAAGGTTGGTTTCGTCTTCTCGCTCTTGCCGCTGTCGTGCCAGTTCAAGCTGTTGCCGCTGGAGCTCAAGCTGTTCTTGTTGGTACCTCTGCTGTTGCTCTTGTTGCTGCTGTTGAACTTGGGCCAGCTGCTGCTGGAAATATTGCTGTTGACGCTCAAGGTTTTGCTGCAGTTCTTTGTTGGTGGCTACTAAGTCCTGAATTCGCTTTTGAGCCCTTGGTACTTCCTTGGGCGCAGCAACTTCTTCAGGAGCTGGCTCCTCCGCAGTTTCCTCTTCTTCGCCGGAATCTCCGACTTCATCGTCTGGGCTGGCGACTTCCTCGGTTTCTGGCTCCTCAAACTCTGCAGGCAACCCGGTTGACCCATCGTCCTCCAGTACAAATTCGTCCTCGGTTACCAGATCTTCAGATACACCTACCCCTACTTCAGCCATTGATCCCCCAGTGGTTACGCCCACCACTCGAACAAACGGCAAGCCAACCTACATGCGTAACGTGCACGGGCCGACTGGTCGCTTACCTAATCTGTAAGCATGTTAGCGTGATTAGTAAGCAGTGTCACGCCTAATTTACATGAGCCAATGAGAACACGTTTCTGGACAAACTTGCTGGCATATACGGTACCGTATCTCTGACTCTGCACTGTCATGTTCCTTGCCCCCCCATTGCCCTGGGGTACTGTGCCCATGGTCGAAATCGCCGGTGGCCTGGATTTGGATTACATGCATAACTTCATGAGAAAAAGCAGAGGCAGCTATACAATCCTCCTGATAATACCGAATCAAATTATAACCATTCGTAATTGCCCAACATTTTTCCCAACCCTCGTTACTCCAGTCATAGTCACATTCAAACGGCTCTGGCTCTACATGGACCGTAATGTAACGGACAGATTTTCTGGCCAATTTTTCCCCGTAGCCCATAAATTCATGCATGCCGAGAATAGTCTCCTCGGTGGCAATCTCTATATGTTCTTTCTTTTCGTTAGTGCCGTTTAGGCAAACGTACATTCCATGCCGAGTCTCAAAATCCGGCGAAAGACCACATGCCGCAAGGCTAACCTTCGCGACGAGACTGAACTTGAGCCAAGTTTTCAGCAGCCCTGTTAGCCTGCGCCACTTGCCCTGCAGCTTGAGATCGAAGATCTGTTTGGTCATTGGCAAATCTCAAATCTGTCCCTAAGTGTCCAGGATTATTAGTACTTCCCCCCTGGGCGCTCTGGTCAGGACCCCCTCTGCCAGAGCCACCCATTGTCCTCATGGGCGGAGGCGGCTGTCCTGCCTGTGCCGCCATTGCCCACTGGACGTAAAACATCCAAACCTGAGCAACCTGCTGAACGACTATCTGGTCTTCACGCCGACCAGGACCCCTCAGCCAACCCTCCAACTCTTCGGCAAAAATATGAGGCAAATCCCACATTTGTGGCTGGTGAGGGATACCCTTCTTAAAATTGTACGGAATCTGGCTAGCGGCTGCCCGCTCAGACGCCTCATGGTCATAACCTGACTCTGGCCGCTTCAAATTGGCATGTCTTGAGAAGGCCTTTTTGTCAAATACGCCAGTAGCCGGGTCCATATAGTAACCGAGATTGGCCAAATCTGCTGCCTGTGTAAGACGAACCGCCGGGTTCCTAGACAATCCGTCTTCTTCCTCAATCTGGACATCGTAATCCCCTGTCAGATTCATCTGCTCAAACGAGTACGTCTGAGCCCCATCCGGCCCCGCGATAGTGAATTTCCGCTCAGGCCTCATCATCTTCTGGACCATAATGAGAGCCCCCTTGTGCAGGGCCCTCCACTCGGAATTATTTCTAATCACAACCGACCTAAGTTGTTGAATTGCCTCAGCATCTATGATAGCCATTGCTCGACCATTTGGGTCATTCGGGGTAACACCAGCCTCCTGATCGGTAACCCCAAACTGGCTCCGTATATTCTGTGTTAACTCGGTATCCCTGCTCCAAACATCGTTAGGGAGCGGCGCAGGGTACAAGAACTGAGGATTCCCAGCTGCTGCATTGTACTTGATGACCTGCGCCGTGGTAGCCGTGAATTCATCAGCTGAGATACGGCTACCAATCGGGTCAAGAAGTTTGGGCTTACATATGAGCTCTACGTGCTCCCGCTTCTGGGTCTGTATCTGATTGATTTCCCTTTGTAATGGCCAGGACTGCGCCAACGGGGGCTCATACCAGAACTCCCCACAGTTTTTATCGAATCCAAATCTATACAACGGAAACCGTCCATACCAATCGTGGCGCATGGGTTTTTCGTCAACGATTTTACTGTTGACCATCGAGATAATCCGACCCTCTGGGTACATCTGAGTAGGTCTCTCGAAGAATTTGTAGACGTAGCAGTAGTCCCGCAGATAATCGACACCACCGTAACTATCTACAGAATTGAATCTGATCTCAGATGTTTGGTCTGCGAAAATGTCCTCTTCTGACTTGATAACATGTTGAAATTGCGGGAATTTTTTCCTTGCCTCCTGAGTCGGAACCCCCTTACGCACACACACCCACTGGGCCTCTTCTAGGGATTCTGCGCCAGGTTCTGGATAAATATGCCTAGAATCATGAAGCTCGATGCTTACAGTGCCCTCATTAGCCTCAATGAGTGGCGGAGGTTCCATATTCTGTGGCAACGGCCCCATTTGAGGCATCGGGAGCGGAGGCATATCGGCTGGCGGTACCGGTTCCCCGGACTCCATTTCCGCCTGCACATCTTCACCAGCCTGTTTCTTCAGCATGTCCTGAGTCATGTGTTGCTGAAGGGCTATTTCCTGCTGACGCTGCATCACACAGCGAGGGCAAGGTTGCCCGACCACGTCCTTGTTAGGTTCGTAAAAATTGCATACCGGACAGTAAGCAACTGTTTCTCCGCCCTGCTCGTCCCAGTTAAGCTCAAAGAAAGCATTCCCTGCCCACGGTAAGTACTCGTGGGCATTGACATATTTCAGGTCAAGTTCCTCTTTTCGCCTGAGCCATTGGAAGAAAAAATCTCCGACTCTTGCTGCGTGTTGTTCTTCGAAATCAGTAGTCGACGGAACCACCGTACAGGTCGGGATTGAACGAGTAAGCTTGCCCACCAGACTACGTGCAGTAGGACGAAGAACGTTATGAACGCTACGTAGACGCTTAACGTCTTCATTCACAAGTCTCACGATCTCCCCTGTGTCTCGACTGCGTACAATGAGCTGCTCGCCCTTTAGATATAGGCGATATAGCTCCCAGTCATTCTCGTATGGTTGCCGCGCCTCGTAGGCCCTTAAAAACTCCTTATTGAGACGCTTGCTTAACTCTTCAAGCTCAGAGTCCTGGACATAATTCTCCGGATAAGTGAAATCATCAAGGATTCCGGTAGGATCGATAGCGTCATGGGTAGTTGTCATTTGCCCTGACTCCTATTCATCATCTGAGCTCGTGCTTGAAATTCTGCAGATCTAGCCGATTTCTGCAGAGCCTCCTGCTGAATCATGGTAGCAGCCTGCCTTCTCAAATCCGAAGGCAGTACCGGCTGTTCCGCAAAGGCATCTTGGTTAGCCTTATTAGCTACCATTTCTGGGTCTAAATCCTGAAGAGATGGCATCCCCGGAGTCATTGCCTGCTCCAACATTGACCAAGCCCCTATTTGCTCTTCGCCATTCATCCGACCACCTCCCAGTCCCTCAGGTCTATTTCGCGCCCATCTGCTGTCATTACCCTTCTGGGCTCATTGTCCTTCGGCTCCTCTTCTATGTTAATCTCTGCCATCGTGTCTTCCATGGCCCTAAGCTGGATATCGTGAGATTTCCTAAGCGACTCTGCCCGAACAGCCATTTCCGTATTCTCGGCCTTGATCATCTGCATGGCATACTTGTTAGTTCTTTCGTAAGAAGCCAAAAGATCTAACGTAGATTTTGTCATACGCTCAATCCGCCTGTCAGTCACCACAAGCAACACGCAACACAAGAGAAACATAGCAATAACAGAAATCGTAATAACAACCTCAGGCGTCAAAAAGGTCATCATCAGTTGTCCTCATCTCCCTGTGAATGTCGACCCACTCTTCATTGTAGGCCTCAGAGATTTTAGGCCTCTCGTTCTCATACGGAATGAACGCATGAGGTGCGGCCACAGCAGTGGCACATCCGATAACTAAACTCATAACTCGGTCATCATGAGCGCCAGTAGCGCCACCAAAACGAGTATGTGTTCCCTTGTCAGATCTTTCTTGTTCATATGCTGTCATCTCACGGATAGTTGCCGAACACGGAATTGTAATGGCCCGATCTTTAACGAATCGTTGCAGGGATGAAATCATAAACGGTTTAGTCCGCACATTAGTCTCAACACCCAGCTTCCCCGCAAGCCGATGTTTTGCCTGGGCATGATTGGATTCGTCTCGGAAGATATTCCAATATGCATAATCTTGACGAAGCTTGAGCATTGTCGCTTCGCCAAAACCACCAGTGAGCTCGATGCTAACAAGGGCAGAATTATAAAAGACTGCTAGCTTAAATAACTCTTCAGCGTAGTCCAAAGGGTTGACCCAACCATGGTACTGGGCCACCAAGTCCAAAGTAACATTAGTTCCGTAGTGAGTAACCTTAAGAACAGACGCAGCACTGGCATCTCCGTCAGTGAGCCCACGAGCAGTATCAACACCTATGATGTAATCCGCGCCAACCGCCGGTGTCTCCCAGATGCGTAATGGGCCTGCATCATGGGGGTCAAATTCGAGGTAGCGCCTCTCCAGCTCTTCCTCAAGAACAATGTCACCAGTAATCCTCAAATGCCCTCGGTCCGGAGGCTTCGCCTCTTCCAGCATTTCTGCCAACACCTGGCGATCAAACACAGGATTCTTGGCTAGCGCTGCCGGCTTCCCGTAGATTCTTGCCTGAATCTCAAAATAATCTAAAAGCTTTACCTCTTCGTCGATGTCTTCTTTGTTAACCAGGCCAGCATCATACATGCTGATTTGATGCATGCTAACAATTGGTCTGCCACGAGAATCTAGGTTTTCCGGCGGCCCATTTTCATAGAGTTTCGCGAGGACTCTTTGTTCCCACGCCTCCGGCCCATGTAGCGGCGTACCAGTGACAATGAAACTAGAGTTCTTAACATTGATAAGACGGATACGGGCTTCCGAGAAGAATTCTTCCGGTATGTGTTCATCAAAGTGTCCAAGATTGTACTGGGCTCCTTGTAGAACATCTACGCCCCCTTCGTCGGAAAAGAGTGTTATCTCAGCTTTCTTATGCTTACAGCTTTGAGCCTTTCCGGCCTCGGCACAATTGGGACAAGCAATTTTTAGAACTTTGGTTTTCTCACTGTAGTGATTGAACCACTTGCCGCCAATAGGGAACATTGGGGTTAGAGGGTTCCGGGCTTCTGGCTCACCCCGAAGCATCTTGGCCTCAAAGACTCGATGGCCATACTTCGTATACGCCAAACCAATAATAAACGTAGCTATTTTATTTGTTCTTGGGTCCGGGAATTTTCTCCACTTATGTTGCCCTGTCGCCACAAAATAATGTTCAGCATACCCACTCATAGTCTTACTGGTTCTATTCCCAGCACGGAAGTATCGAATAAAAGCAGGAGACTTATGAAAATCCAAACTTACATCATGGGCAGGTCGGTACAGGATCATAGGATCTGCCTCGACACGTCTATCATACTCGTCGTAAAGCTTTTTCCATTCCCTTACCCACGGATTGAACCACGGCAATTGATCTCTTTGCGCCTGAGTCAAGGACTTCGCAGCCGCAGCAACCTCTTGGGAGTACGCAAGGAAGTTCTCCTCTTTCTCCTTAACCTTGGCCGCTTTCGCTATTTCGCGGCCATGCTGCATGGCTTCGTTAGAGTTCACTTGCGTTTCTTCTTAGTGACCTTCTTCTTGGTGACCTTCTTCTTGGCCTTGGGCTTCGGTTTAGCCTTAGGCGGCTTAGAGGCAGGCATGGGAGTTTCTACCTTTGTGGCTTCACGGTATATGATTTTCGGAGGCGGGGGCTCTGAGTAAAGCTCTTTGCCCTTCTCCATAATGACCCCATCATCCCTGTTCAAAAGGCAAATCAAATACCGACCAAGCGCAACCACCTGGTCATCGGCATCCTTTTGGAACAAGGAAGAGACCTTCACCTTATTACCGGAAGGCTCAAGAATAAGTGATAGCTTACTCATCGGTTACTTTCTTAGTGACTCTTTTAACGACTTTCCTGACGACCTTCTTTGCCGCAGGCTCCGGAGGTACTGCCTCTGGTTTGGCCCTAGCTGGCTCAGAGGGGGGAGGGGGAACTTCTTCCGGGGAGAGTTCAGGCTCGGGTTCGACTTTTGCCCTGGGTGGCTCCGGCAAGGAATGAAGCTCCTTGCAAGTGACGCTGCCATCTTGAGCAAAAAACGCCAATAAGCTCTTTTTGAGTGATTGTACATGGTCGTCCCCCTCGACCTGTTCTTCGTAGTAACTTGCCCTGACTGTACCGTTTGGCACAGTTTCGAGTATTAGAGTTAGTTTGCTCATTAGTTCTTCCTTGTTGTTAGGTTCCGCAGATAGCTACGAGGCACTCGCAGGCCGCAGTATCTGCGGTAAGGATCAAGTCGTCGGCGACAGTGACATCAATATTTGATAGTGCGATAAAACCGAGGGCATTCACCTTGACAGTGTTTGCATCCGTATCACTCGAAAACTGCACGTCAACAAAGTTAGTAGCATCCAAGTTCCACACACAGATTGCTGTCACTGAGGCAAAGTGTCCCAGGTCAACCGTGTTACCGCCAGTGTCTGCTTGGATTTCTCTATATTCCCATTCATCAGGAGTAAGCGCAGTTGGCGACGTTAGGTTGTTCGTATCTATAGTAGGTTCTGAGTAGTCAGAGTTTTTTGAGTAAAGAAATCTTGCACTAACTTTTGCGTAATCAGTCATGACTCACCAGCTCTTCAAAGTGGTTGCGGGCATACTTCTTATGGAAGATGCCGGTTAGAGGTGCGGATTTGTCTTGTGCGGTAGAGTGAGTAAATGGGTGTCCACCCTTAGGACCGTAGCTTCTTTTTCTTGGGGTTCTTACAATCCTTTTTGAGGCAAACATCGACAAGAGGTCGTCCACAGATTCTTCAGTCGTTGTGGGCTCTTTAGGTTTTTCAATTACTTTTGTGCCGACAAGACCGTAGGCTTTTGCTTCCAATTCGATGAGCTTGATGATGTCCTTGTCTAAGGTGATAGAGCCCTGCCTCACGCCTTCGAGCCAGGCCTTAATCGTCTCCGCCTTATTGGCATCTGTCTTATTAGGCAGTGTGCGGACATCAATAGGCTGCCAACCACGGCTCAGGAGGTAAGCCTCGTCATCCAGCCCCAACGGTACATTAACATACAGACGCTTTGGCCTGTCATTGTCAGGCACACGGGGCCATTGTCCCCAATTGGCCACGTGCTTAGGATATATGTAAGCACGCTATTTGACCAGTATTATTAAAAACGGTGCGGGAAAGGTGGCCGAGGGGGTAATTTCTCCTCTGGGGGGTCGTCAAAGAAGATATCTATTAAATTCAGTGTTTCCATGCAGCTATGGCAGTACACTTCCCTTTCCCTCTTTTTGCATTTATCCCGTACTACCTCGTACAAAGGTGTATTCCTCTCATTCGCACCACATAACCGGCAAGGCCCCAATACCTTCATTTGGCCTCCGTATGGACGGGCCCGGACAGGGGAGTCGGGCACCGCCTATTACAGTATGGCATACACAGGGGGGTTGCCTAGATGTGTCTTTTGTAGAGACAAGGTGTGCGATTTGGCCTTGCCAAATCCCCCACACAAGGCTCCGCCCTGCTGTGCCTGATAAGGACTTATACCTGCAGGGCGGAGTACCCAGCCTTGCCATGGCGCTGCTGGGTGGGTACCTGGCGTAAGTTCCCGGTTACACCAGGGGAATTAATGGCAACGTTCTCGGCTTCGACGTAGGTCCTTACGAGACTGCCACGAGGCGATCAACCCCCGCTGCTCTTTCGGTGCCCCAGTAGCCGAAGCAGAAAACGCGCCACCCAGCCGCCGAAGTGACTGGGGGGATTGATATATTATTGCCCTTGTAGCTGCGAATCGTCAACAAAAGAAAGTACCGGGGCCCCACAGATAACACAAAGTAAATGGGTAGTGTTGCATTCACAATTCGGGTCCTCACATGAGGAAGATTGGATATCAACATCCATCCATTTGTTACAGGGGAAGCAATAAAAACTGGCCCTATCAGTATCTATAAGCATTGGTGCTTTTTCCTTATATGCCGCAGGTACGGGGTTTTTTGGAAGGCAACAGAAGAAATTCGGATTGAGCCATCGTTGAGGTCTTCAACCCATTTTGCTTTCAACCAGACCTCTGCTCCGTAGGCCTGGACCTTGGCGCCGCCGCGTTCCGTGAGTTCGAGGACTTTTCCTTTGGTGCGGATACAGGGGCCGCCGACACCGGTGGTAGTTCCCTGAGAGGGGGACATATGGTCGTGGTCTGGACTGAGGGCTTTGCGGAGGTTTTCAGCTATCAATTCTCCCGGGGAATAGAAAGAGCCCTTGTAGCCGACCTCGACGGTGTGTACGGTGTTTTTGCGTTTTTGCTTGGTGGTGTGGATTTTGACGCCGCTTTCGGTGCGGCCTCTTCCGGCGGTGTCTTTTGCCCCAGAGCCGCTAAGGGATTCTAGCGAATTTCGGTTTAGTTTTTGGAGGCGTTTGATGTGGCGCCGTGGGGCTTCGCTCATGAGGTATGGTACACGGGAGTGTAGGGGTGTGTAAAGGACGGAGGTTGCGCGAAAGGACTTAATGGGTATGTATGGGGTCCCCGTTAACGAAATCCGAAGGTACCCTATGGGGGGTAGTACCGGCGAATCCGAATCCAGGCTCGCCAGCCTCGGCTGGCTCGCGCTATGACATGGATGTCATAGTGGGGTGACAAATTTTGTCACTGAACAGATGGGGGGTATGAAATTATTGCGTACTTTGGGCTGCTGTTTTGACAAAATGTCACAAATGACGCAGTGCGTCTGACAAAATGTCACACACAATAACGCAGCGCGTTATCCCCCTCTCAAGTGTAGGGCGCTGTAAGTATGGGTATATATTGGACTATCCGGATGCGCGCCGAGATCAGATATTTCCTGTAGTGCATCTCTTCAAGAGTGGGACTTTTTTCCCCACTCACTTTGCCAAAATGTCACTTTTTGACTTTTTGTCACTGCGGTTGTTGAACTTCTCACGACATCTATCCGAGCAGAATTTCTTGGCATTTCTCTTGAGCATCGGTTTGTCACATTCTGCACACTTCTTTGCCTCTTCTTCCCATCTCTCAATCACCGCTACCCGCATCTGGGCAGCACATTCAATATAGCCATCAAGTCTTTCCTTCTTAGGGCTATCCTGGGTCAGATCTTTAGCCCTATTTGCCTCTTCGCGTAAATTGTCCAGCCCGGCCAAGAACCACTCATACGAGTCCCACCTGCCCATCTTCCTGTCGCTGCTCTCCGGCATTCTTCCCCGTCAACTCATCCCTAATCGCCCTAAACGCAGTAATCAAACCTGCAAAATCGCTTAGGGTCATTGTTACATACGCACCGTGCTCGCCCTTACTCCTGGTCACCAACACGGGCACTTCATCTCCCTTACAATACTTAACCTTAATCTCTTTTACGTAATAGTGATGCCTCCATGGTCTCGTTCTGTATTTGCAGTCAACCTTCCAAGGAAAATCTTTAACGCTCACATCATGATCTTCAACCGCCCAGTTTAAACTCCTTTTAAGGTTTCTCTCACCGCCCAACCTCCTTGCAACCTCACGCTCTAGGTCTTTCCACGCCTGTGACTTAGCCATTCATGTCCTCAACCAACTCATCTATGGTCATCATCCCTCACTTACTCGCCAAACAATCACCATCTGTGTTGTACCCATCATACGCCCACTCACACTCTTCAACCCAAGGACAACCATCACAGGTCCAATCAACCTTACTCAGGTCTCCACGCTTCCGGACCCACTCTTCGTGCTCCTTTTTGTATCGGTACAATTCTTCCCTCACTGATCACCCCCGAATAATAGCGCCCTATTACTTCCCAACGATCACTCGATGCATTTTTTCGATCCCACCACTTAGGATATCCCCGCCCTTGTTTCGCCAACGTCTCCCAGGGCTCTACAAGAACTCTTTCCCTTCCATCCATAATACCCAAGCCAATATCAGCACGCACAACACCAACACACCCTCGTCCCACAACATTCGCTTTCTTCTTTGCCCTCTTTAAAACCTCACTATAGTCGCCAACAAACTCCCCTAAATTCTCGACTTCGCCACAATCGTTTTGTACGAAGCCAATCCACTTCATCTGCGTCTCAGCCTTAACGGCCACAATACGTGTCCCGCAATCACGCCTAGGAGAAAAGGAACCGACGGATGATCCTGGGCAAAGCCTAGAACAACAACACTGATCGTAGCTTCTCCTCCACCCCCGTAATATGCCCACACATCCCACGCAATCAGGACAACCGAAACCGTCACAAGAATACCAATAGTCCAAGCTCGCATCACACCCCCTCTTGATTGACCACACACGCCTCCGCCTTAACTCTCCACCTATTCCTCCTCCCCTTCTTCTGCACCTCAACTTCTTCGTCAACCAGCTTCAAGAAGCACTTCCGAATACACGCCGAGCACACCATGCTCGCTCCGCCATAGAACATTCTGTTCGAGGTAGCATACCCGCACCGACACATATCGCACCGGTCTCGCGCCTCGCTGTATTTGAAACGCAATTCACGCATCGAATCCATCTTCCATATCCCCGAAGACCTGCCTGCTCCATTTGTAACCACATACGCAGCACATCATGTGGACTGTTATCTGCCCGCTCTCCGCTTGGTCCAAACTGCAATGTCTCCGTCTCGACCCACATTGCACACACCACAAATCCCCTGTCCCCCTCCCTGTCACCTCATTCTGGTCCAGGTCGTCCAGGCTCATTAATCGTCCTCTCAATGACTTTCGCCCCTGGGAATACTTCGCATACTTGTCGCTCCACTTTCTTACATTCATTCTCTCTCCTTGCCCACCCAAGGGTTTCCGCCCCTCTCCTGGTCAGCTCATCAACCAACCAAGTTGGCGCAGTAGCGCCCCAATTTCTAGGCATAATGCAAACATCACCAGCAGGAGTCTCACCAATCTCCAAACTATACGCCCTCGCCATCTGAATCAGCCCTCCAACAGGCCTGTCCTTCGATAGCCTCCTCCTGCTCCTCATACACACCCTCCCTACATCGCCTGCACAAGTCCCCAAAAACACTGCACACATCAGCGTCATCTTCTTCCGTAAGAGGCTCACCACACTTCTGACAGCAAGACGAATACATCACTCCTTCGAAAACCTCTGAATTGCATCGATCCACGCCACTTCCGCAGACTGCTTACAAAACACCACCTCTAGCATCGTCCCGTCAGGGTGACCAAGCACACACCTACCCTCGTCATGGTCCAGATCCCTACGACCACGCCTGATACACAAACGGCATCCCTTCCCTGTATCGATAGTATCCGCCTCTGATATTTTCGCGTCTAAAAGCATCCGCTACACCTCCATAAACAACCCGCCCTCAAGCAGCCTCAGAAACATTCTACCCCAAGAAACTCGATTTGAGCCGTACTGAATGAGAATATCCACCATCTCCTTAATTCCCTGGTCCCCAACCAATGCCAACAAATGAACCCCTCTAGG
>Ga0209536_100001851_pt1 | contig 34621 bp, 26 predicted proteins | sample DeeMarSeWOR28_12_FD_187461 | JGI IMG/M metagenome (GOLD analysis project Ga0209536, IMG submission 187461) | Marine sediment microbial communities from White Oak River estuary, North Carolina - WOR-2-8_12 (SPAdes) (version 2) | ecosystem: Environmental > Aquatic > Marine > Intertidal zone >...
AGTATCCAGGACCTCAATTCCGAAGCGGTCCGGGTCCTTCAGGGTTGCGCCCATAAACCCGATTACCAGGTGCACCTGTTCCTTGTCGCGGCTTATCTCCAGGATCTTTTCTTTTGTCAGCATGGAGGGGGGCAGGATTTCCTCTTCAATCTCCTGTGGGGCCCGGCTTTTTTCAATCTGCCACTCTCCGAAAAGGCGGGCGACCAGGTCTTTCGTTTCCTCGGCCTTGACATCTCCTGAAATTGCCAGGACCAGATTCTCAGGTTTGGCATGCTGAAAATATATGTCTTTTAAGGCTGCAGCGGTAAAACTCTTGATCGCATCTTCAGAGCCGATACTGTTCAGGCCGTAAGGATGGCCGCCAAACAGCTGGCTGTTGAATTCCTGAAAGGCCAGGGCCGTAAGGGAGTCTTCCTGCTGTTTAATCTGGGCCAGGAGCTCCGGCCGGATTTTTTCAGCCTCCTGGGGATCAAAGGCCGGCTCGCGTATGACGTCCCGGACCAGCACCAGACCCTCGGAAAAAAAACGCGCCAGAAAATCCGCTTTTATGCCAAAGGTGTTCTTGCCGCTGAACCCCGTGAGCCCGCCTGCCATGTCTGCCACAGCTTCGGCAAGTTCCTTGGCGGTCATGCTCCTGGTCCCCTTGGGCAGCAGCTCGCTGATATAGGAAAAGGCACCGTTTGTCCGTGGGGTCTCTTCCCGCAGCCCGCCCTGAAAGACAGCCCTGATGCCCACTGTCGGCACAGTATCATCCTCCCGCACCAGCAGAGTTATGCCGTTTTCAAGCCTGAAGCGGTGCACCCTGCTCAGGTAGGAATTTGGCACCATAGCCTCTGATTCGCTATGGATGGCAGCTTCCCGGGCCCGGGCAATGGAGGCTGTAATTGCTTCCCTGTCAGGTGCAAATGTACTGTCTGCCGGCATCAGAAAACCCACAGTGATGGTTTTTCCGCTAAAATATTTTTGTGCCGCCTTCTTGATATCTTCATGGGTAACTGCCCTAACCTTCTCCAGATAGTCATCTTCTCTCGGATCCCCGGTCATCATCTCAAAGGATCCCAGGACACGGGCCTGGCCTTCCACCCGTTCCAGATTAAAAACAAAATCGCTTTCCAGGCCGCGCTTGGCCCGCTTTAGCTCTTCATCCGTGACTGAAAAATGTTTAAGCTTGAAGAGCTCGGCCAGTGCTGCCTCAAAAGCCGGCAGCATCTTATTGCCGTCAAGAACCGCTGTTATCTCAAACATGCCCGGATCGACAGGGGTGAAAGCTGATGCATTAATACCGTACACAAGTTGTTTTTCATCCCGCAGCGACCTGTAGAGACGCGAAGTTTCTCCATGGCCGGCAATCTGGGCCAGAACATCAAGGACCGGAGTATCAGGGCTGTCAAATTTTGAGATTGGGATGGCAATTGCCATGTGGGGCTGCATAATATCAGCCTTCAGGGTAAAAAAACGTGGTTCCTCCTGCACCGGTTCAACCGGCAGTGATGGAACCTCAGCTGCGGTTCGGGCCATGCTGCTCATAACCTCATTGACCCTGGCGAAGACTTCCATCCCCTTAACGTCGCCCGCTACAACCACCATCATATTCTGCGGATAATAGTGCTTTTGTATATATTCCAAAATCATGTCGCGGCTGAAGCTGTTGATGGACTCCTCATTGCCGATGACAGGCAGACGGTAGGGGTGGCGGGTGTATGCGGTTGCCATCAGCTCATGAAAGAGCATGATGTTGGGCCGGTCCAAACGCATGGAGACCTCTTCCAGAACAACTTTTTTCTCGCGTTCCAGTTCAACCGGGTCAAAGACTGAATGCATAACGGCTTCGGCCAGCACCTCAAAGGCCATGTCCCAGTGCTCGGCTGAAAGGGTGGCATGATAGACCGTGTATTCGTAGGAGGTATAGGCATTGACCCGGCCACCGACTCCTTCAATGGCGCCGGCCAGCTCGCCCGGCCCCCGTGTTTCCGTGCCCTTGAAAATCATATGTTCGATAAAATGGGTGATGCCTGCCTCTGCCGCATTTTCATACACGGACCCGGCTCTGACCCAGATCTGGACCGTCGCCACCCTTGTGCCCGGCATTTCTTTGACCAGGACGGTCAAGCCGTTATCCAGCGTTGTCTTATGAAGATGCGGGGCCAGTTCTTCCGCTGCCACAGGAGAAGTGCTCATGATTGCCACCAGTAGGAAGTTTAGAAGTATTAATACATAGCGCATAATTTTCATTTCTCTGTTCGTATTTGCCGGTCTTGCAAAAAGCTCTCGACTGACAGGCATTTTGTCTGTAACCCGTTGATATTATTAGGCCCTGGTGCTGACCTTCGGATTTTTTCCTAATGTACCTTATTTGGCTGATATTATTATCAAATAGTTCACCATACAGCACTTTTCTCTCCCGCGTCAACTACTGATGTATCCATTTAGAAGTCCAGAAAGTGATATATCCTCCTGATACAACCGAATACCTCTAGACGGGATGCCTGTCGGCATCGTGTTTTACGAAATTTCACTCAGATCCCTTATCTTTGATGCGACAGGAAAGGGACCCGACGCAATTACGTTCAAGCGGTTCCACAAAGTATGGCCGAATCATTCGGGCCCTGAAATTCCAGGCGCTTAATGTCCCTGGCACCTGCCTGGAGCATCATGGTGCCCACTTCCTTTTCCGAGTAGGAACGCCCATGGTTGTTAAGGAGCATGTTCATTGAAAAAAGGGCCGGGAAGAGCGGAGCATCCAGGGCGTCGTTCAGGAAAAAATCGTGTATCAGGATCAGGCCGCCCGGCTCCAGGGCCTGCACGGTTTTTTTTATAAGGACCCGGCATTCCTCCAGGGAATTGGAGTGCAGTATCTGTGACAGCCACGCCACGTCATAAGGCCCTTCTATGGGATCAGCGTTGAAGTTGCCGGCAACAAAATCAATGCGGTCAGCAACCCCAAAGGTTGCGGTTGTCTTTTGGGCAAAGGGTTCAGTGGTTTTGCGGTCGTATATAGTCGCCCTGAGTTCGGGGTTTGCCAGGCAGAAATGAATGGCATGCGTTCCTGGGCCGCCGCCGAGATCAAGCAGACGCCGCCTTCCCTCCAGGCTGACCGCAGCCGCTATTTTCGGCGCAATAGCCATGGCCAGGTTGAACATCCCCATCTGAAAACTTTCCCGCTCCACCTCCTCGCCGTGGGACCGTTTTTCCACTGGCCCACCCAGGACCACGGCCTCATCCAATTTGGCCCACGCATCAACCAGATGAAAATGATGCATGATAATATAGCCTATATAGCCCGGCTCCCCTTTAACCAGATATGCCCGGCTGAAAGGGGTATTCTCATACCGGCTGTCACCATGCACCAGAAGTCCCATTGCCGTGAGCGCATTTAGGAGCATAGCCAATCCCCTTGTGCTGCCGCCAATTTTTGCGCTGACCTCTTCAGCCGTCAACTTTTTGTCACCGAGTGCTGTGAAAATCTCCAACTTTACTGCAGCATGGACTGTGCTTGACTGCCAGTAACCGCTTGAGGTACCTAATAGCCGACCAACATTCCATTCCCGTCCATTATCCATCCCGGTCTCCTGTCACAACCTGCTCGGCTTTTCAGCTCATCCGGCAGTTTTTTTAGGTTACAATGGGGCATAAAACTAAATGACCATCATTTAACAGTTATACTGTCAATCTTCGACAATTATCGTATGTCGATAATTAACTTCCAGCAGAAAGTGCGCTTGACTCGTTGGCGCACAGAAGTATACAGTATGATAATACCTCAATTGGTATGAGCAACCCCGGAGAAATACGGCAAAAGCTGAAAGCAGCAGGGAAGGCTGAACCCTGGGGGAAAAGAAAGTGCTAGTAATCCGTTGTGCTGCCTGTAAAAATAAACTTTGGAAATATGACAAGATCGGCCCGGGCGAGGTTCTGCGCTGTCATAAGGCACGAATTACCCAAAAATATAGCTTTACAGCCCGGGCACAGAAGATACAATGCAGCTGTGGAAAAGATATTGGCATAGACAAGGGTTCCTTTATCAAAATGATCAGTAAGGCCTTTACATATTCCGGCACCAAGAGAAACAGTTGACCTGCCTCCAGGTTTGCAAATTAGCTGAATCCACAGATGTATAACAAATTTTTTGGTTTCAAAGAAAAGCCCTTCAGACTGGCACCAGACCCGAACTACCTCTTCTTGAGTAAAAACCATGAAGAGGTGTTAACCCACCTTATTTTTGCCATTTCCCAAGGAAAAGATTCTGTTAGGCTGACCGGCGAGTTCGGCATAGGAAAAACCACTCTTTGCAGGGCACTTTTCAACAACCTTGATGAGCACATCAGGACAGCATATATAACCAGCCCCAAGCCGGATGCCTTGCAGTTTCTCAAGGCTATTAATGATGAGTTCCTCGTTGATTCCACAACTGACACAACCGAGAAAGATTTAATCGATAGACTCAAAGAAGTTTTAATCACGAAAGAGGAAGCCGGGCAAAAGGCCCTGCTACTTATTGATGAGGCCCAGAACCTTACCCCTGAGGCCCTGGCACAACTTGACCACCTCACCAAACTTGAGAACAGCCGGGGAAAGCTGCTGCAGATTATTTTAGCAGGCGAGCCTGAGCTTGCCAGTATCCTTTCTTCCAGCTCGGCGGGACAGCTGGGCAAGAGTTTTGCCAAAAAGTACAATATGGCCCCCCTGACCTTGCAGGAAACTGAGAATTATATCAGGCATCGTCTTTCCGTAGCCGCCCACAAGACCGCCCCCCCCTTTAACAAAGCAGCCTGTCGTGCCATCCACGATTATTCAAAAGGCACACCAAAACTGATCAACATTGTTTGCGAGATTGCCCTGCAGATTGCATTCAACCGCAAAATCTTCAAAATAACAGAATCCATCGCCAGGGAGGCAATCAATACTCTGACCTTGGGAGAAAAAGACAAGCCCATCGGGGGGCCCCGGAAATTCCCTGACCTTGCCGTATTCGCAGCAATTCTTATCCCGCTGGTTATAGCTTTGCTTTACTATACCAAAGGACAGTTCATGGAAACCGCTGGCACCGATGAATCGGCTGACAAGGTGAAGATTCAGGCAACAACAGACCCCATCGGCTCTCAGGCGGACAAACCTGAGCCACCAGAAAAGCCTGTGGCAATCGATCCAAATGGACATGGAGAAATAATTTCCGAGGGGGCCTCAACAGTTCCGGCAAAGCCGGAACAGGCTGACTCTCCTGAGCGCAAACCGGGGACTGCTGAAACGGTTCCGGCTGTCAGCCACGGGCAAACCGGTGAAAAAAAACCTGAAAGCCTCCCTCTCTATTCCGTCCACGCCGGAAGTTTCCAGACCGCCTCCCAGGCGAACCGGCTTCTTGAGAACCTCAAATCCCTGGGCTTTCCAAGCTTTAGCTATACCAGTTTAAACAAAAAGGGAAATACCGTGTATGTTGTCGTTGCCGGCAAATATCAATCAATTGACCTTGCCAGGGAGGCCAGTCGGAATTTAAGCGAAAAAGGCTACAGCAACTTTATTGCCCCGGCGAAAGACTCTCTTGAACATGGGCCCGGAACCTAGCCAAAGCCTTTGAAATGCATGGCGACATAAGGAAAAACAACTGAACTCATTACGAAAGTAGCAGTCATTATATATGTATAACAAATTTTTTGGTTTCAAAGAAAAGCCCTTTAAGCTGGTACCAAATCCAGAGTATCTATTTCTGAGCAAAAGCCATGAGGAGGCTCTTGCCCATCTGACGTACGCCATTTCCCAGGGCGATGGTTTTGTGGAAATTACCGGAGAAGTCGGAACCGGCAAGACAACTTTATGCCGTGTTTTTCTGGAAAACCTCGATGCATCCATTGAGGCTGCCTATATCTTCAACCCTAAACTCGATGCCTTGCAGCTGCTCAAGGCAATCAACGATGAGTTCGGCATAGATTCAACGCCTGACACCATCAAGGATTTGAGCGACAGGCTCAATACTTTTTTGATGGAGAAAAAAGCTGCCGGCCAAAAGGTTCTGGTCCTCATCGACGAGGCCCAGAACCTATCCCTGGAAGTTCTTGAACAGCTGCGCCTTCTCTCCAACCTTGAAACCACACAGGAAAAACTGCTGCAGATCATTCTGGTGGGCCAACCTGAGCTTGGGGACATGCTGTCCTCCTACCAACTGCGGCAACTGGGGCAGCGCATCACTATAAGCTGCCGGCTGTCGCCTTTAACATATGAGGAGACCAGGGACTATATCAGACATCGCATTGCCCTCGCTTCCCACAGGGCCGGGCCGCCATTTGATAAATCATCCTATCGTGCCATTTATGAATACTCAGGGGGCATCCCGCGGCTGATCAATATTGCCTGTGACAGGACCCTCCTGAATGCATTCAGCCGCAACAGCTTTAAAGTAACAAATTCGATCACCAAAGAGGCAATTCGCGAACTTACCAGAAAAAAAGCCCGAACTTCATATAGTTGGCTTCAGGCTCCTGCCGGCCTTATTGTTTTAGCTGCAATTCTTATCCCCGTGATACTCCTGCTCCTTTACCATGCCAATGGACAATCACCGGAAATCCCCGCCAGCAGAGGAACGTTTCCTCCTGAGCCTGCCACTCAGGCAGAGATCAAGCAGGCCGCCCCTCAGAGCGTCAAGGTTTCGGAGCCTTCCGTCGCACCTGAGATAGCTGCTTCATCTCTGGATGGGAAGCCCGTGGCGCTTCAAGAGAAGGGCCTGGTATCGGGCCAAGCGGAAGAAACTGACAGCAGCCTTGAGCCCGAAACAGGTCCAGAGCCCATTGCGCTTGCGGCAGGCAGGAATAAAACTCCTGTAAAGCCTCTGTATGAAGAAAAAAGCTCTGAAACAGGTAGCGGAGACGAAGTCTTTCACTCTGTGCATGCAGGCACTTTCCGGTCCGCCCCCCAGGCCGAGAAACGCCTAGCAGAGTTGAAAGCTCTAGGGTATCCAAGTTTTCTTTACACCCAGGAGAAATCCCCAGGGGATCAGGTGTATGTGGTTGTAGCCGGCCGATATCCGTCATATGCTCTTGCCAAAGAAGCCGGCAGAAGCCTCAGCAAGGCCGGCTACAGCAATTTTGTTGCCAGGGCGAAAGATTCCCTTGCTGCAGGCCGAACCGCTGCAGTGCGGCAAGCCCGGCAGCCCCGAAACAGTGGTGCGGCCCAAGACTTTTTGAGCTATCTGCAGGGCCTCAATTCCCGCTTTTCACGGAATAGCGCCATGGAGGAAATCCTGAAACTCTGGTTTCCCGCGGCAGAGATAAAAACAGATAAAAATGAGCTGGACATTGACCGGTTCTTCTTTGCAGAGGCAGCGAAACAGTATGATCTGCAGGCAGAACCTATAGCAGGCGCATCTGATGCCCTTATTCAGGCCCTGAACCTTCCTGTGATTTTTTCTTTTTACCTGAAAGGCCAGGCATGGCCAAAATATCTTGCCGTGGTATATATTGATGAGAAAAATATATTTTTTGCCGGAGGCGGACAGGGCCAAACTGTCTCGGTGGACAGGGATATCTTTCTGCAGTACTGGTCCGGGGAAGCCTATGTTTTCTGGAAAAATTTCAATAATCTGCCTGGCGTGATAAGCCAGCGGTCTAGAGGCCAGGACATCAGATCACTACAGATACTCCTGCAGCAATTAGGCTATGGCAATATTATCATCTCAGAGAAATATGACAAAAACACCCTGCAAACAATCAGGGCTATTCAAACAAAATATGGCTTGCCTGTAGACGGGCTGGTCGGCCCGCTTACAAAAATAGCCCTGTATAATGAAAGCGTTGAATTTAAAAAACCTTCACTTGCCAAATTTGGTGCAGCCAGAACGGAGAACGGCAGTTGAGCTCAATACTTCGCGCCCTGAAAAAGCTGGAAAATGAACCCAGACACCTGGAGGAAACACCGGTCCTGGGCTCCAAATTTGTCCCCCTGGCAGATACCGGCCGGCAAAAAACATGGAAGGGTATCCTCATTCCGGTTCTTGGCGGCGCCATTGTTTGTGGTCTTGTCATCTTGTCAGGATGGTGGCTGTTTTCAGAAAAAAACCAACCGCCACCACCTGATGTGCCGCAAATCATTACACGGCCGGGCCCACAGCAGGCGCAAACGGTTCCCGCCGCCCCCATGGAAGCAGACACACCTGCTCCTGCAGCTGCTGATTCTCTTCCTGGGGCACCACCTGTAAAAGTAGTGGCGCCTTCCGCTCCGGCGCTTGAGCAGAGAACAGATATGCCTGGTGCTGAGCGGGCAGCGGCAGCGGCCATCCAGGTGCCGGCAGCCCAGCCGGAAACCATTAAACAGGTTGCTCCTGAAGCAGAGGACGTTGCCGGCGTCAGGGGCCCTGAACCCTCAATAAAATTTACAGAAAGCGAAATTCCTCTGCTCAATGACCCGGAAATGAAGCTGCAGGCAATAACATGGTCAAAAGATCCGCAAAAGCGGATAGCAGTTATAAACAACCGCATTCTGCGCCAAGGGGAAAGGGTTTACGGCTATCACATTGATGCCATCAACCAGGACGACGTCGTGCTCAGCGATGCAGGAGAAAAATGGAAACTTTTATTCCGGATCAAATAATGTTCCACACTGTATTGGAGGACTTCCTGTGCTGAAAAAATTTCTGCAGTTTTTGGTAATAGCCTTCTGCATCTCAAGCAATGCCGTCTTTGCGGAAACCATGAAAGACCCTGCCCTCGAATACCTGCCTTCGCTTGTTTCTGCTGTCAGGATTGAAGGGCCGCTTGATTTTTGTGGCGAAGCAGTGCCGCTTGAAAATTTTGAGGTCCGCGAAAGGCTTGAAAAGGAGCTGCTTCTGGCTCTCTGGAACAGGCCGCAGGTCATTCTGTGGCTGAAGCGTGCCAGCCGCTATTTTCCATACATTGAAAGAACACTTGCTCAGCATAATATGCCGGAAGACCTTAAATATATCGCGGTTGTTGAAAGTGCCCTGCTTCCCCACGCAGGTTCTGCAAAAGGGGCATTGGGTTACTGGCAGTTCATGAAACATACGGGGCGCGGCTACGGACTTACAGTTGATCGAAACATTGATGAACGACGCAACTTTTTTGCCTCTACCCGGGCTGCTGTTGCCTATCTGCAGGACCTGCACACCCTTTTCGCTTCATGGACTCTGGCTGCAGCCGCTTATAACTTGGGGGAAGACAGGCTCCAGAATGAAAAAGACAGCCAGAAGGTCGACAGTTATTATGAATTCTACCTGCCCCTGGAAACCCAGCGTTATATTTTTAAAATTATTGCCGCCAAACTTATTTTTTCCAATCCTTCCCGCTATGGGTTTCACCTCCGGGAAGAAGATTATTATCCCCCTGAGACCTTTGACCGGGTCAAAATAACCCTGCCGGGCAGAACACCTCTATATCTTGTCGCCCAAGCCTCAGGGACTTACTTTAAACAGATCAAGGACCTCAATCCTGAGATCAGGGGGCATGAACTGCCGCACGGCACCCATGTCATAGCAGTGCCAAAAGGCTCAGGTGAAAATTTTCACTCACGCTTTGCCGGCCTCTCTGAAAAATGGCGGCAGGAGCACAAAACCCATGTTTACACGGTAAAGAAGGGGGACAGTCTTACAACTATTGCGGAGCGTTTCCATGTAACCCTGCCTGCCCTGATGGCCTGGAATGACTTAAGCCCGAACAGGTATATCCATCCGGGCGAAAAACTTGTCATCTACCGCTAGCTCCAATGATTGCCCTAATGCCACCACATCAGTCTGACTGCACTTCAAAAACAAGCTGCGGGCCGCTCAGCACATGAAGAATAAACTTATTTTTTTAGGAGCTGCCGCTTTACTTGTCACAACATTTTTTCTTTTTCTTCCAGCAAAGCAGGAAAAGGGGGAATGTCTGAGTGGCGATTGCATCAACGGTTCCGGGACCCTGGAATTCAAAGACGGCAGAAAGTATATCGGCAACTTTACCAACGGCAGTTATAGTGGCCAGGGCCTTTTGCTCCTGAGCGATGGCAGGACCTATGAAGGTGAGTGGAAAAACGACCTGCCAAACGGTTTTGGCACCCAGAGCAACCCTGACGGTACAATCTACACCGGGGCCTGGAAAGACGGCAAATATGATGGACAGGGAACACTGACAACCGCGGATGGCGGCTCATATACAGGTGCCTGGAAAGATGACGTGCCGCATGGCATGGGAACGCTGACCAAACCTGACGGCAGCAAATTTACCGGAGAATTCAGAAACGGTAAAGCAGTGGGAGAAGGGGTTCTGGTGACGCCTGATGGCAAGGAGACGAAAGTTTCCATGTGAACGGCATGTATCAGAATTATTACACCGGCAATACCGCTGGTATTGAAAACGCGATTCTCCTGGACGTTTAATCCGGAGTAAAATTTTATGGAGACAGTTTATGAGTAAACAAACGCTCAAAGTACGGACTCCCCAGTTCCCCCAGTATTCTGAAGTACGCCATCTGCTGCAGATTTTTGAAGGTGTTTCCCAGGCTGCAATAAAAAAGATGCTCAAGACCATCGAAGAACAAACCGGCACCCCGAGACATCCCGTGGACTGGACCGACCCTGAATCCTGGATTCAAAAAAGACTAGGTGGAGAATCCGCGATTCTGGCCCGCCGGATCTGGAAGGAAAGCAACAATGAGGTCAATCCGCGCCATATTTATGGTTCCTACCTTTTTATCAACAACAACGGCCTCTTGTCGGATAATGTTTTCGGAGTCTATCAGATCACTCCCCGAGGCCAGGCCTTTCTCGATAATGATCCCAAGCTTTTGACAGAAATTGATGATAATGAAGGCATTCCCCACCTGTTAAGAATTCTTGCCGGCAAAACAAAAGCCAGGCGGCGTGATCTTTTGTCTGAATGGGGCGATTTCCTGAGAGAACACTCCCACTTCGGCACCCAGGCCACCATCAGGGATACATTGCGCCGCAGACTGAACAATCTTGCAGAAAGAGGGTATGTCTCCCGGGAGGGCGTCGCATACCTTATTACCAAGAAAGGTCTCGATTATGCCGAGCAGTTTACCCGGACCGACCTTGACCAGAAACGCGATGTAGTCAGAACGATAAAGGCTTTTAATCAGGAACAGATGCAGAAATTAAGCAGCCTGCTTGCCTTTATGCACCAGAGGGATTTCGAGTTTCTCGTACAGGAGCTCCTTGAATCAATGGGATATGAAGATATAAAAATCATCAGGGAAAGCGGGAGCAAGGGGGTTGAGGTGACGGCCTTTATTCAGTTCGGCATCACCACGGTCCCTGAAGTCATACATGTCAGGCGTTATCAGACCACAACAGGACGGCCCGCTTTAGACCAGCTCCGTGATGCGATCGCCCGCCATAATTGCCTGCGCGGCACCTTGATTACCCTGGGCCGCTTCACGCGGGAATGCAAAGAAGCCGCATTAGTTGCAGATGCGCTGCCGGTGAAACTTGTTGATTCCAAACTTCTGCTGCAGCTGCTAAGTGAAAACAAGATCGGCGTTACAAGGCAATCGGTCTCACTCTATCACATTGATGACGAATATTTTTCATCATCAAGTGATACGTCCACAACATCTGAGAACTGATATTTCCCTGGATCAGACCATGGCCCGCAAACGCTTTATGCGTTCCTGGATGGGCGGATGCGTGCTGAAAAGGCCGGCCATGGTCCCCCCGGCAAGGGGGTTGACTATATACATCTGGGCCGTAGCAGGATTAATTTTCATCGGCCGCCTGTGATTATATTCTTCCAGGCGCCCAAGGGCATTTGCCAGAGCAATCGGGTGGCCGCAGATTTTTGCCCCACTGGCATCAGCCAGGTATTCCCTGCTCCTGGAAATGGCCATTTGGATAATTGCCGCAGCCACCGGGGCAATTATCATCGTCACCAGCATGGCCACCAGATTTCCGCGCCCTTCATCATCATTGGAGCCGCCGCCGAAGATCATGGCCCACTGCGCCATTGTTGCCAGGTAGCTGATTGCCCCGGCCATAACTGCGGCAATGGAACTGATTAAAATATCACGATTCTTTATATGGCCAAGTTCATGGCCTATAACTCCCTCAAGCTCGTCCCGCTGCAGAAGCTGCAGGAGCCCCTCGGTTACCGCGATGGCTGCATGTTCCGGATTGCGCCCAGTGGCAAAGGCATTAGGGGTTTGTCCGGGCATGACATATACTTTCGGCTTGGGCAGCCCAGCATTGCGTGCCAGTTTTTCTATCATGGCATGGAGCTGGGGGGCCTGGTCGTTGGACACCTGCCGGGCCCGGCCCATGGTAAGGGCCAGCCTGTCACTGAACCAATAGGCAAAAAAATTCATGGCCAGGGCCATGACTAGGGCAAACGCCATGCCGCTCTGTCCGCCAAGGGCCTGGCCGGCAAACATAAACAGCGCTGTCAGCGCTGCCATCAATATAAAAGTCTTCATTGTGTTGACCATGGCAGCCAACCTCCTCTATCGGGTGATTGCATAAAGATTTAAATGAATACATATTATAAGTCTGTCAGGTCGCCAGTCAAGAACCCGGAAACTTCATTTTTGCTGTTTCTTTCACAATTTTTTGCGTATTTTTTCTAGATCACAGGGATCATCAATCTGATACATCCGTATTTTTCTGCTCCGGGGAAATTCATACTTAATCAATGCTTTTAACTGTTTCTGCAGGTCCGCTCTGGCAACGATCTGTTCCTCTTCACGGTACCCGCGCTCCCGCACCAGAAATGTGTTGTCGTCGCGCAGCAGCACCGCAATAGAACGGTTGCGTTTATAGGACAGCAGCTCAATGCCCTGGGGAGGGTCTAGTTTTCCCAGCTTCTGTAAAAGACTGCGGATTACTGAATCGATATTAACCAGGGCCATTTTCTATGGCCAGTTGGTGCCTGTCCGGCAATGAGGCTTTTTGGCCGCGATCAGGCTTGCGCTGATAAGTGGGGGGGAATGACGCAGATACCGGGCAAAAGGACCATTCATGGACAGACACTAGTTATGGCAGGAGATGATCCTTGTGCGGATAACATCGGGGTGGGATTCGATCTCAGCGATCACTTCGCGGGGCACCGGTGATTCAACGTCAATAATGTTATAGCCGATGGAGCCGTTGCTCTCATTGATATAGCTCGCTATGTTTATGTTGTTGGAGCCTATAATGTTGGAGGCAAAGCCGATCATACCGGGGATATCCCTGTTTATCATGATCAGCCGGGCGTGGCAGCTCCCGGAAGGAATGGATTCTACCGTCGGAAAGTTCACCGAACGGCTGATAGTGCCATATTCCAGGTAATCCTTCAGCTCTGAAACAGCCAGGCAGGCGCAGTTTTCCTCGCTTTCCTCCGTGCTGGCTCCCAGGTGCGGTGAGGCCAGCACCCGAGGATGACGCAGGTTTTCATGGTTGGGAAAATCTGTGATGTAGCCCTCCAGCTTTCCGTCGTCCAGGGCTTTCAGAACCGGACCGTCTTCCACTATTTCCCCCCGGGCATAATTAATAAGGGTGGCCCCCCGCTTCATCTGATCTATGAATCCACGGTTAACCAGGCCTCTGGTCTTTTTATTCAAAGGTACATGTATTGTAACAATATCAGACTGCTGCAGTACTGCCCCTAGATTTCTGCTGAGCTTTACGTCATAGGATAAGGCGTGAATGTTTTCAAGGGCTGGAAAGGGATCAAAAGCGACCACCTTCATCTGTCTCTGCACGCCGCCATTAGCAACCATAACCCCTATTTTTCCTACGCCAACGACGCCAAGGGTCTTGCCTGCCAGCTCCACACCCCGGAAGGCGACTTTGCGCTTTTCCACCGCTTCGCTGATCGCGGCATCATCAAGACCTGCCAGCTCAGTACAGAACCGGACACCTTCATTGATATGCCGCATCAGGCTGCCCAGCATGGTGAACAATAGCTCTGCTACGGCATTGGCGTTGGCGCCCGGAGTGTTAAAGACGCAGATACCATGTTCAGTGGCCTTGTCCACGGTTATATTATTTACTCCGGCACCTGCTCTAGCCACAGCTAAAAGCTCAGGATAGTCATCTGTATCAACGTGACTGCTGCGCACTACAATACCATGCGGATCAGCCTCATCCGCATTGACCCGAAAGTTGGGGCCGAAAAGCGCCAGCCCCTCAGGCGCTATACGATTTATTGTCTTTATGCGATAGAGTCCCATATCTATTGGGATTACCTGGATTGGAGTCAGTTGTCAAGTACAAGCGTCAAACGTATATTCCGGCTCATAGCGAGCGGGGACGGTGCACCAGCAGCAGAGGCCGCTGGCAGTTGCCGGCCACATCTTCCGCCAGAGAGCCCAGCAGCATCTTTTTTATGCCGGACCCTTCAGCTACTCCCATGATCAGAAGATCATGGGTTTGCGCCTCTTTAATAATGGTCTCCAGGCGCGCTTCCGTCCTGGTGACAATACAGTTAGCAAAGGGCAGGTCCCTGCCTGCAGCCCAGTTGTATAACTTCTTTTCATAATCAGCCACGGCTTGTTCCTGTATATCTGCTGAAAGCAGGCGCAGCAGAGTAATGGAGTGTCTCCCGACATGAGCCAGGGCGCACAAGGTATCACCCACAGCTTCCAGGTCGGCTGAATGGATTATCGGCACCAGGATCCTCTCGGTATGCAGTATTCCGGTAAACCTGACAACTATAATGGGACAGGGGGCAGCGGCGGAGACTTCTTCCACGATCTTGTTGAAACTGTGCTCTGTTCTCTGGAAAGGGTAACCAAGCAGTACGGCCAGTGCTTCTTTTTCTCTGGCAGCCGCTATAATTCCTTTGGCGACACTTTCAGCCCGGACCTCGCTTGTATGCAGAGCATAGCCTAGGCTTTCTGTTTCCTGGGCGGCAAATTCAAACAATTCTTTGGTGTCAACCCGCAACGGGCTGACATCTTTTGCAGTATCAATCTTTACAGCTACGGGCCGGGCCTTGTAATAATGGGCCAGTAATGTTGCCATTCTGGCCAGCCCTCCAACGGTGCTTTGATGCGACACTCCGAAAATTACCGACCCCTTGGGGGTGGCTGCGGGTATCAGTTTTTCCCAGGACCAGGGGACAAGCAGCGCTTCCCTTGTTTCCTCCAGGAATAAATCCAGCGTTTCCCGGGGCTCTGTCCCTGTTTCCCGGCCATTGTCAACAACCGCCTCCCCTGATCTTTCCAGGGCATATTTCGTACAGGCCGGGCCTATCAGCTCCGCAAACAAGACGCCAACCAGTACGGTTGGGGTCAGAATCGCTGCATACTTATTGAGATTGGGATCACCGTTTATCAAAAAAACCAGACCTATGGCTACCCCGGCCTGGGGTATAAGGGCGATGCCCAGATATTTTCTTAAAATGGCTGGGGCACCTGCCAGTCCTCCGCCCAAATATGCTCCAGCTATCTTGCTCATAAAACGGAGGAAAAAATAAATAAATCCCAACCAGCCGGCAACCGTTAACGCGGAAAAATCCAGGTGGGCCCCGGCAAGGGTAAAAAACAGAACGTAGATCGGTGGTTCAAAGGCGTTGAGAGTTCTGAAAAGCCTGACATCCCTGTGGTCCCTGTTAACAATGGTAAAGCCGATTGCTATTCCCACCAGAAGCGGAGAGAGTTTCAGAAATCTTGCCATCTCGCCGCTTAACAGAAGCAGGGCGAGGCCGACTGTCAGCATCTCCCCTCTGTCTTTTAAACGGTGTATGACAAAATCTATCAGCAGCCCTGTAGCTATCCCCAGCAACAGGGAAAAAGAAATCTTTGCCAGAATGACAAGCATTGTTCCCAGAATGGTCTGTTCAGCCCCGACCACCTGTCTGGCAAATACAAGAGCCATGCCGAAAAGCACTATTGCCAGGCCGTTGTTGACAGCAACCACCTGCAGCAGCGTCGTCGTCACGGGACCAACCGCCCTGCATTCCCGAGTGATACAAAGCATGGTGCCGGGTGCGGTGGCGATAGAAACTGTTCCCAGTATTAGAGCCAGCACCAGATAATCCTTAAAATGCCAACCCGCCCCGCCTGCCCCTGTCCCCCAAGTGACCAACAGTATTGCCCCGGCAATCAGAAACAGGGCTGCAGCAGTATCTACCAGGCATATTGCCAGTACTGTCTTGGCTGTAACCTGCAACCGTTTCAACTCCAGGTGTTCACCTATTCCGAAAGCGATCAGCATCAGGGCGATCTGGGTAAAATGCCGGAGCTGATTACCGGTTGCCTCTGCAGTAATGATGTTCAAGCCTGATGGGCCTAACAGAACCCCTGCTGCGATGAATCCCGTGACAGAAGGCAGCCTGAGTGCCTGCCCGGCTTTTGCGGCGATAAAGCCAACTGTCAGGATCACTGCCAGCAGAAAGGTAATTTCCATAAAAACTCCTCTCACATTTCGTTTGGGGCCAGGCCGATTTTTATAAATATACTACAAAACGGCTTTTTAAGCCTCTTAAAACCATGCGGAAAGGTGGATCATACAGCCCCTTTTCCTTTATGGCTGAGCTCATTTTACCTTGAAAAGAAGTTGTCAAGCCTCAGGGATATCGACTACTCTACCTGCAGAATATGAGGCTGTGTTTCAGGGAAAATGGCACACCTCAGGGAGAAACTATATGATCATCGGGGTCCCAAGGGAAATAAAAGACAAGGAATTCCGGGTTGGCATCGTGCCGGCCGGCGTCCGGAAACTTGCTGAATCAGGCCACCAGGTTCTTGTCGAGTCAGGAGCAGGCCTGGGCAGCGGCATACTTGACCGTGAATTTGAATCTGCAGGGGCAACGGTGGTCCAGGAGGCAGAAGCAGTATACAAGGGGGCCGAACTTGTCGTGAAGGTCAAGGAGCCCCTGGTGCAGGAATATGCCTGCCTGCGGGAGGGATTAATCCTTTTCACGTATCTGCATCTCGCGCCACTGCAGGAGCTGACCCGGGTGCTGCTCGACAAAAAGGTCATTGCAATTGCCTATGAAACAGTGGGACGGGACAATAAATTCCTGCCCCTGCTTGCTCCCATGAGTGAAGTGGCAGGCCGCATGTCAATCCAGGTTGGCGCGCACTACCTGGAAAAAGAGGCCGGCGGCAGGGGGATACTGCTTGGAGGAGCTACCGGGGTGGAACCCGGCCATGTTGTTATCCTGGGCAGCGGCACTGTGGGAAGCAACGCGGCCCGGATGGCCGTGGGTCTTGGCGCTTCGGTGACTATAATGGGAAGAAATTCCGCCCGCCTGGCTGCGCTTGACAGAACTTTTCCCGGAAAAATAAAAACCAGGCTTTCCAGCAGAGAAAATATCGCAGAGGAGATCGGCCGGGCCGACCTGGTAATCGGCGCTGTTCTTGTGCCCGGGGCAGCGGCTCCCAAGTTGATTACCAGGGACATGCTGCCGCTTATGCAAAAAGGGGCAGTGCTTGTCGATGTATCAATCGACCAGGGAGGCTGCATTGAGTCTTCCAGGCCCACCACCCATTCAGATCCCGTTTATGAGGTTGAGGGAATTATCCATTATTGTGTGGCAAACATGCCCGGCGCCGTTCCGCGGACCTCAACATTTGCCCTGACAAATGCAACGCAGCCCTTTGTGCTTGCCATTGCCGACAAAGGGCTGCGAAAAGCAATCCTGGAAGACCAAGCCCTCAAAAGAGGCATCAACACCTATAGGGGCTTTCTCACCAACAGGGAGGTCGCAGCAGCGCAGCAGAGGGAATTTACAGATATCGACACGCTGCTGCCGGAATGATAAATATCCAATTATTGTAAATCAATGCAGCAAACTGAAGAAGTGGTTTTTGTAAGCCATTTCACGCAGCCGAGCAGTGACTGTCAATCGTCGGCAGAAGTATATTTGCCGACAACAAAGAGCGGAGAAGCGACTCGGCGGAGCACTCTTTATGGGTGCGACTTTCCGATGTCGCCCGTTCTTTGGGAGCAGCGCAGGAAAGTCCCGCTCATGCGGGACCAAGTGAACGGCTGCCCTTTCTTTCATTCCTTTCTTTGGGCAAGCAAAGAAAGGAAAAAACAAATTACCAGCCCCAGAGAAGACTCCGCTTAACCCAGCCGGTCAAGCCCGTTTCATGCCTTACCTTGATCCAGCCGTCTCCCCGCTGCATGGTCTCAAACACGACCCCGTACTCAGCCTTGCCAACAATTTTATACTTTGTTCCGGGGCCGCTTCTGACATTTATCCGGGCCTTGCTGTTTTTGTTTGCTTTCACAATCAAATGGGGCTTTTTGGAAACCAGGTCCTTGTAAATCCAGCCAACGTCACTTTCAAAATCTGAAACCTTGAGCCAGTTGCCCTGTGAGCTGATAACCCTTAATGGAAATCCCTTTCCCAGCTCCCATATAATAGGGTACTGGGTGGAAGGCCCCTTTCTCAGGTTGACCTTTTCTCCAGCCACACTGACCATGGTGATAGCTGCTGCCTGCCCGCATATTAAACATGTCAGCAACAACAGCAGAGACAATATCAGGAAAATTCTTTCTGTCGCGCCTTTCTTATTTTTACAGCCCATTACATCTTATGCTGCATCCGTGAGGAAAAATTGGTTCCCACATGTTTCCGGCAATAATATCACGCGTTATCAACAATATTCCCAACAAAACGGATTCAGGCTTATTTAAGTATTAATTATAGATCTGCCGCTTACACGCAAAACATGTTGAGCCGGCGGCCGGGCATTAAGCCGGAGCATCACTCTGCCTGGGCCCGGGCCTTGCGGCTCTGCCGCGGCTTCCGACAGGAAGACCTGCTATTTCAAGAGTAATTGCATCAAACTTACAGGCCTTGTCCATGCACTTCAGGCAGGAAATACATTCTGCATTTTCCGGTGATTCATTGAATTTCACTCCCATGGGACATACTGGGTGGCACGCCTCGCATCTGGTGCAGTTTTCTTTAATAAACCGAAGCTTTACCAGCTTGAACCCTTTGAACAATGCATAAAATGCCCCAAGCGGACAGGCTGTCCTGCAGAATGGCCTGCTGGCCAGGATACTCCAGATGATAAAACCCACTAAAATAGTCAACTTGTTGAAAAAAAGCAGACCGATCGTCTGGCCCAGGGCCGGCTGCAGCATAAGCATGGGCAGCCCGGCCTCAAGCGTTCCTGCAGGACAGACATACTTGCAGAACCAAAGCTCTCCATAGCCAAAGTCATCAACAACCGTCAGGGGGAGTAGTATGACAAAAAAAAGCAGAAAGCCGTATTTGATATAATTGAGCTTCTGGGGGATGGAGAACTTCTTTGAAGGAATTTTGTGGAGCAGCTCCTGTATCAGGCCGAAGGGGCAGGCCCAGCCGCATATGAGACGCCCAAAAGCCCCGCCAAGAACCCCCATGGTCCCGAGGACATAGAGACCAAAAAAATTCTGCCCGTTTTCCAGGGCAATACGTATGCCGGCCATCAGCTGCTGCAATGAACCAATGGGGCAATACGTCGTTGCCGCAGGGCAGGAGTAACAGTTTAACCCCGGGGAACAGACAACCTTCAACGGGCCCTGGTATATGGTGCGTGTAAAGGGAAACGACCATGAACCATTGACCAGCAGGGCCATTATGGTCTGGACCCATTTTCTGACGATTTCCATGGCTAGCCGATGCCGATGCAACTTAGGCAGACCTGTACTGCCTGCTCAAGAACTCTGCCCACTTCTCCTGTCATTATGCCGACAATCCCCATAATCAGAAAAAACAGGATAGTGATAAACGGTGCAACCCGTATACGCTTCGCTTCTTTTTCACTCGCTGCAGTCATTGTCTCAATCCCTGGTTCCTCTATGGCAGTCGCCTGGCAACAGATTTGATTTTATCACCAAGTTCAACCTTTTTGTCCCTGCGGTCATCCAGGCTTATCTGGGTCACCACCCTCTGTACTCCTTTTTTAAAGGGCAGCTCGGACAGCTGCGCTGCCAGGACAAGGAGTTCTTTGCTGCCGCCCTCTATAGTTGTGCCCATGTCTGTTAATGTGTAGGAAAATCCGGATTCCTGCAGGGCAACCTGTATTTCTGCGACATACTCGCCAACACTTGCCGACCCGGTGCCCAGGGGAATGATTGTAAGGTGCATTAAGGCCATTTTATCTCCTGCATCTACTCTTTCTTTCATAATGTTATGACTGAAATTACTTTATAACGACAGAATAAAATTGCAAGGCACAAGAGCATTCCCGGGCAACTTTTGGAAAAGAGCTCCGCAGCGCAAATTTAATCTTTTTGATTTTATCAGCCCACAATGGTAGAGAAAAACAAACAGGGTCCAATTTAGTACTTTCCTGCAATCAGGAGCTTTAAAAATGGCATATTCAACCGACTTCCTGGTAATCGGCACCGGTATTTCAGGACTTTCATTTGCCCTGAAGGCAGCAAAAATCGGACAGGTCACCATTGTGACCAAAAAGGCAAAAGTTGATACAGCAACCAATCTTGCCCAGGGTGGAATAGCGGCAGTCCTGTCGGACGAAGACTCCTTTGCCCTGCATATTGAAGATACGCTGCGTTCCGGGGCAGGACTGTGCAAGGAAGAGGTTGTTCGCATGGTTGTTGAAAACGGGCCTGCCCGTGTCCAGGAACTGCTGGACATTGGCGTCCATTTCAAGACCAGTACACAGGACGCCTCGCACCTCGATCTGGGCCGGGAAGGCGGTCATTCTGCCCGCCGTATCGCCCATGCTCTCGACCTTACCGGCAGGGAAATTGAAAACGCTTTGCTGCACAGGGTTGCGGAAAATTCCAATATCCGTTTACTTGAGAACCATATAGCCGTGGACCTGCTCATCGGTTCAAAAGCCGGGGTGATTCCCTCGGACAGCCGCTTTGGCGACCTCTGCCTGGGAGCCTATGTGCTGGACCGGAAAAGCGGGGATATTGACAACTGGCGGGCCAAAGTGACTGTCCTCTGTTCCGGTGGCTGCGGCAAGGTATACCTGTATACAACCAATCCGGATATTGCCACGGGCGATGGTATTGCCATGGCCTACAGGGCCGGCGCCGACGTCGGTAATCTTGAGTTTGTCCAGTTTCATCCAACCTGCCTCTACCACCAAAAAACAAAAAACTTCCTTATTTCTGAAGCTGTTCGAGGTGAAGGCGGCAGGTTGATCGATGAAAGAGGGGTTCACTTCATGGAGAAGTATGATCCCCGGGGCGACCTCGCCACCCGCGACGCGGTTGCCCGGGCAATCGATACCGAGATGAAGGCCAGCGGTGACGACTGCGTCTATCTTGACATCAGCCACAGGGACCCCGACTTTATCAAAAACAGATTCCCCACTATCCATCAGACCTGTCTATCCCTCGGGATTGACATCACCAGGGAGCCGATTCCCGTTGTTCCGGCGGCCCATTACATGTGCGGCGGCGTAATGACTGACATGTGGGGCAGGACAACCATTGAAAATCTCTATGCCCTTGGCGAAACAGCCTGCACCGGCCTGCATGGCGGCAACAGGTTGGCCAGCAATTCCCTGCTTGAGGCCGTAGTTTTTGCGCATCAGGCGTATTTGCAATGTGACCGGGAAAAAGAAAAGATCATTAATACAGCATTTCACGAGTCGCCGGAATGGTCAACCGGCAAGGCCAGAATGATCAATGAAAAAGTGCTTGTGAGCCATAACTGGGACCAGATACGCCGCCTCATGTGGAACTATGTCGGGATCATGCGGAACGAAAAGCGGTTGGAGCTCGTCAAAAAACGTCTGGCTCCCATACTCCGGGAAATAGCGCATCATTTCCGGGACTATCTTCTGACCCCGGATCTGGTCGAACTGCGCAATATTGCCCTTGTGGCGGAGCTCATTGTCCAAAGCAGCCTTATCCGTAAAGAGTCCAGGGGGCTGCATGCCATTGTCGATTATCCCCGGCAGGATGACGTGAACTGGCGCCATGACACCCTCCTCTCCCGCCGCGATAGAACCTTAAAGTCATACCTTCTGGACCCCAGTGAAAATGGGTAAAAAAGGGTCCCTGCAGCCAACCGATACCATGCTCGCTTTTTCCGCTCTTTCGTCCCCCCTGCTTTTTCATGGGGTGTTCAGCCGTTACGGCGGCCAAAGTCCGGCACCCTGGAATTCGCGCAATATTTCCTTTGGCCTCGGCGATGATCCCGGGAATGTGCGCGCAAACAGAGAAGGGATAAAAAAAGCGCTCGGCTGTGCTCACCTTGTTTCCAGCAAGCAGGTGCACGGCTCCCGGATCTTTATTGTAAAAGAAAAACCGGACAGGGATCTTGAGGTTGACGGCTTTGATGCCCTGGTTACCGATAGAACTGACCTGGGACTGCTTATCCAGCAGGCAGACTGTCAGGCTGTCATGCTGTTTGATCCCGGGAAAACGGCTGTCGGCATTGCCCATGTTGGCTGGCGGGGAAGCGTTGCTAATATCCTTGCCGGGACTGTTTCTGCCATGAGCAGTGCCTATGCAACTGATACGGCTGACCTTATAGCCGTCATTTCTCCATCACTGGGGCCATGCTGTGCAGAGTTTATAAATTATCGTTCTGAATTCCCCGCATCATTGCATGGCTACCAGGTGCGTCCCGATCATTTTGACTTCTGGGCCATCAGCCGCGACCAGCTCTGTGCAACCGGGGTGAGGCCGGAGAATATCCATGCTGCGGAAATCTGCACCCGCTGCAGCCTGGATTATTTTTCCTACCGCAGGGACGGAAAAACCGGAAGATTTGCTTCTGTGATAGGTTTGAGATAGGGGTCAAGGGCCCGAGAATAAAAGGATTCAAGCTGGATATTTTAGGTTGATCCCGGAGTGATGGAGTATTGTAGACTACTTATAAAAAGTACGAATCTTTTCCATCACTCCAATACTCCAATACTCCAACCCATAGAAGCATAATTACCTGAAAACCACAGAACAAAAACCTTTTAGCCCATGGAAAAATCAAGCCGCGGAGCACGCTACATTGCCATAGAAATTCTCAGGCAGTGGGAAGAAAGTAAATTACCGCTGGATATGGTGATGGAGCAGCATTTTGCCAATACGGTTCTTGGCGATCCCCGTGACCGGCAGTTAATAATGTCCCTGGTTTACGGGGTCATCCGCTGGCGTGGTTACCTGGACTGGGTAGTAGAAAAATTTTCAAAACATCCGCTGGCCAAATTAATGAATCGCACCCTGCAGGCTTTAAGGGTAGGCATCTTTCAAATTCTTTTTCTGGACCGCGTTCCAGCCTCAGCAGCGATCAACGAGACTGTGCAGGCCTTGAAAGACATGAAGCAGCCGCAGTGGTTGGCCGGCTTTGTCAATGGTGTACTGCGCAGTGTGGCTCGTGAGCGCCTTAATATTTCCCACCCGTTATATGCAAAAAACATTGATTCACTGCCTGAAGCAGCCCTGCTGAGCCATCCTGAATGGCTTATCAGCCGCTGGAAAAAACGCTACGGCAAAGAAGGTGCAGTCACAATCTGCAAGAGAAACAATACAATAGCGCCCATTTGCCTGAGAGTTAACACCACTCTGACAACCCCCTCTGCTCAGCTGGAAAAACTTAGAAACAACGGGCTGCATGCCGGGCCAGGCCAATTCAGCCCCCTAGCCATTAAACTTGATTATTTTCATGGACCGGTTACTACTGTCCCCGGCTTTGCAGAGGGGCTTTTCCAGGTTCAGGACGAGGCGGCCCAGCTAGTATCAATGCTCCTTGGGCCTCTGCAGCCAGGGGATTCATATCTTGACGGCTGTGGCGGGCTTGGCGGCAAAACATCGCACCTGGCCCAAATGGTTCCTGCGGATAGCAGTCTCGTTGCGGTAGAGCCGAACATCGGCCGCATAAGAAAATTGCAGGAGAACCTTGAGCGCTTGCGGCTTGACATGACAGTGACTATTGTTGAAGGAACGCTTGATTCGCTTCTGCCTGCAAGCAAAGAAAAATTTGCCGGCGTACTGATAGACGCACCCTGCTCAGGCCTTGGAGTCATCCGACGCCACCCGGACATCCGCTGGAACAGGGATCCCGGTGACCTGCGCCGTTATCATGAAAAGCAGGTGCGCTTGCTGGAAGATGCTGCGCAACTTTTAGCTTTCCAGGGGGTTTTGGTCTATGCAACCTGCTCCACTGAACCCGAGGAAAATGACGAAGTTGTAAAAAAATTTCTTGCGACGCATCCACAGTTTATTCTGTCTGACTGCCGGGATGTGCTGCCTGAAAGTGGGGCCTGTCTTGTTGACAGCTTGGGGTTTTACCGAACTCTGCCAGGCCGGGATGACCTTGACGGATTTTTTGCCGCAAGACTTATTAAAATGAACAATTAAAAATGTAGAATGCAGAACGTTGAATAATAAAGAATGCCTTATGTTATTTTAAACCCATTTTACATTTTTCATTCTGCCTTTTGAATTTAATTCAATGGAACCCAAATATATTCGCATCCGCGGCGCCAGGATGCATAACCTGAAAAATATCAATGTTGACCTGCCCAGAAACAGGCTCGTGCTGCTGACCGGGTTGAGCGGGTCGGGAAAATCCACCCTTGCCTTTGATACGCTTTATGCTGAAGGACAGCGGCGCTATGTGGAGTCGCTATCCACCTATGCCAGGCAATTCCTGGGCCAGATGGACAAGCCCGATGTTGACTCCCTTGAGGGGTTGTCTCCTGCCGTATCCATCGAGCAGCGCACCACCAGCCGCAATCCCCGATCAACCGTGGGCACAATTACCGAAATTTATGATCACCTGCGGCTGCTTTTCGCCCGTGCCGGCAGACCCCATTGCCCTGACTGCGGCAAGGAGATCCGCTCACAGTCCATAGAGGACATGGTCAACGCACTGGGACGCCAACCTGAAGGCACCAAGGTTATTCTGCTTGCCCCGCTTGTTGACGGTAAAAAAGGTGAGCACCGCGAACTTCTTGAAAATCTCCGCAAAGAGGGCTTTGTCCGGGTGCGGATCAACGGTGAAATTGTAAGCCTTGATGAAGATGTCGAACTTGCCAAGAACAAGCGCCACACCATTGAGGCAGTGGTTGACAGAGTAGTTATAAAGCCCGCTGCAGAACAGCGCCTTGCAGATTCAACGGCCACGGCGGTAAAACTTTCCGGCGGCTTCCTGCTGGCAAACTTTCCGGCTGAAAACCAGGAAAATCTTTTCAGCGAGAAGGCCGCCTGTATAGAGTGCGGCAGAAGTCTGCCGGACCTCACCACCCAGCTTTTTTCCTTTAATAACCCCAAGGGTGCCTGTTCAGAATGCAGCGGCCTGGGGATCAAGCAGTTTTTCGACCCGCAGCTGGTGGTTCCCGACCCAAGCCTAAGCCTTAGCCAGGGTGCTCTGGCGCCTTGGGGGTACCGGTCGCTTGACAGCTATACCGGCCAGATGGTCAAGGCATTGGCCGAACATTATAAATTCAGCGTGGATACACCTTTTCACAAGCTTGCACCCAGGGCCCAGGAGGTTGTTCTTTACGGCACCGGCAAAGAAGAGATCATGTTCCGTTACCAGAAAGAGAGACGGCGGCTTACCGCGCAGACTGCTTTTGAAGGCATCCTGCCCCAGATGGCCAGGCGTTACCAGGAAACGACCTCAGCCATGGTGCGGGAAGAACTGGCAGAATTCATGAATGAACAACCCTGCCCAGCCTGCCAGGGGGCACGTTTAAAACCTGAGGCCCTGGCTGTCCTCATCGGTTCCTGGAATATTTTTAACCTGACTCTGATGAGCATTGACAGGCTATTGTTGGAGCTTCCCGCCATATCATTTTCCAGCCGGGAAAAAAAGATCGCTGAGCCGGTGATCAAAGAAATAATGGACAGGCTTTCTTTCCTCAAGGATGTAGGACTGGGCTATCTTGCCCTGGCCCGGCAGGCAGGAACACTTTCGGGTGGTGAAGCCCAGCGCATCCGGCTTGCATCCCAGATCGGTTCGCGCCTGGCAGGTGTACTATACATCCTTGACGAACCGAGTATAGGTTTGCACCAGCGTGATAACCAGCGGCTGATAAATACCCTGGCAAGCCTTCGTGATCTCGGCAATACTGTGGTCGTGGTTGAACATGACGCTGAGACCATCCTGGCAGCTGATCATGTGCTCGACATGGGCCCCGGGGCAGGGCGCCACGGCGGCGAAATTGTTTACAGCGGCCCTGTAACGGGCCTTCTAAAAGACAAGGCGTCCCTTACCGGCAAATATCTTTCCGGCCGCCTTGATATCCCGGTTCCTCAAAAGCGGCGGAAAGCAAAAAAAGGCAAAACCGGAGCTATTTTGGTCCGAAAAGCCTCCGCCAATAACCTCAAACAAGTTGACGCCTCCATTCCCTTAGGCGTAATGACCTGTGTGACAGGTGTTTCGGGTTCGGGCAAAAGTTCCCTCATCATCGAGACCCTTTATAAGGGAGCTGTGCAGCATGTGCGCTCCGGCAGCAAGGCGCTTGGAGTGAATTTCTCTGCCATAAAGGGCTTAGAAAATATCGACAAGGTCATTGACATTGACCAGAGCCCCATCGGCAGAACACCCCGTTCCAATCCAGCCACCTATACCGGTGTTCTAACCCCTATCCGGGAACTGCTGTCCCGGCTGCCTGATTCCAGGGCCAGGGGTTATAAGCCGGGACGCTTCAGCTTCAACCTCAAAGGCGGACGCTGCGAGGCCTGCGAAGGTGACGGCGTCTTAAAGATCGCCATGCATTTCCTGCCTGACATCTATATCACGTGCGACACCTGCAAGGGCCGTAGATATAACCGGGAAACCCTGCAGGTGAAATATCGCGGAAAGAATATTGCCGACATCCTGTCCATGACCGTGCAGGAGGCCCTGGAGTTTTTCACCAATATCCCACCCATAAAAAACAGACTGCAGACACTGACTGACGTCGGGCTCTCCTATATAAGCCTGGGACAATCCTCGGTGACCCTCTCAGGCGGCGAGGCCCAGCGTATCAAGCTGGCCCGGGAACTTGCCAAGCGTTCCACCGGAAAAACCCTTTACATCCTAGATGAGCCGACCACCGGATTGCATCCCGCAGATATAAAACATCTGCTCAATGTGCTGGGAAGACTGGTTGACAGCGGCAACACCGTGGTTATCATAGAACATAACCTGGATGTCATCAAAACAGCGGATCATATTATAGATCTTGGCCCGGAAGGCGGCGATGCAGGAGGCACTATCATAGCAACGGGCACGCCGGAAGCTGTTGCCGGAAATAAAAGATCATTTACCGGTGCCTTTTTAAAGCAGGTTTTAGGCTGAAAAATATCCTTGCACTCCTTGAGCTTTGCATTATATATGCAGAGGTTTTTCTATCCAGCTGCTGAGTGATGAGAAGCAAATTATAATAAACCATTAGGAGAGCAACACAAAAATATTACAGAAGGACGTTATTATCATGACTGAACAAAACGCAACAGCTGCAGGACCTGAAGCAGGCGCAGGCGCTACCCCGGTTTTCAGGCTGGAGAAACTTTATCTCAAGGATCTTTCCTTTGAAAGTCCAAATGCACCGGAAGCTTTTTTTATTCAGAACCCGGAGCACACCGTCGAGATGAAGCTCAAGTTAACCAACAAGAAAGTTGACGAAAATCATTGGGAAGTCTGTATCGAGGTTTCTGCCACCATCAAAGACAACAAATCTGACAAGGTGATGTTCATTATTGAAATTGAACATGCCGGCGCCTTTTTTCTGCAGAACATTCCGGATGAGTATCTGCAGCAGGTCCTGCATGTTGACTGCCCGACCATACTTTTTCCATACACCAGGCAGATCGTAAGCCAGGCTTCTGTAGAAGGTGGCTTCATGCCCTTTATCATGGAGCCCATGAATTTTGCAGGCATGTACCAGAGCAAGATGCAGGAGCGGAAGGAACAACAGACAAGCTGAACTGTATAAATTGTATTCTCTGCACACCCATAGACACTTGCCCCAATAAAAAAGCTCCCCCCGGTTCACCCGGGTGGGAGCTTTTTTTGCGCCCTGACGCTAATGATCTGAATTTACAATCAGCTAAAAATTAATATCCTGAACCGTTTCCATGCTATCCAGTATTTGTATAGCAAATACCTGGGTGGCCTCCCCTTCGGCAGAGACGACCAGCTCATAGTCGCCGGCCGGCAGGGTGACATTATAGGTCCCGCCTTCAGCGAAATTGACGAAATGTACCTCGACCTGGACATCGCCGCTGCCGCAGTCAAGAGTTTGCCGGAAGCTCAGCGAGGCATAGTCATCATTGGCAGCCAGTCCACTGACTGTCCCGGTGGCGGTGCCGAGGGCTGCGGCTGCGGCCAGGGTGAAATCAGCCGTGTATTCCTCAAAACCGGTGGCGACTTTTTCGGCGCAGCTCGGTTCATAACCCTCTTTGACTGCCACTATGTTATAGATATCCGGGGGCAGGTAGAGGATGTAGGCGCCGTTTTCATCAGTGACGGACGCGGTCTCTGAGGTGACCTCATCTTTGGCGTCTGCTGCGGCCGGATCGTATATCTGGGCACTGACAAGGACACCGGCCAGGGGGTCGGCAGCGTCTCTCACCATGCCGGCTGCTGAATTCTCAGTAGTTTCCAGGACTTTAATGGTCGGTTTCAGCAGGCATTTGCCGCTCTTGCCGGCCTGGACCACCGATTGGGCAGCATTAAAATCCAGGATCAGTTCGGTAACCTGCGAGGCAACGATGGTAAAGCCTTTGACAATTTTAATCCCCGTCTCTGAACCTCCGGGCACCTTAAGCTCTTTCTCGGCGTCATCGCCGTCAACCAGGTAATTGGCATATGGATGAGGACTGCCGAGGATATTTACTGTGGTGTCGGGCTGGTCAGCGAGAATAAGCCTGATCTGGTTGTATTCTCCCGCTGCTAGTTCACTGATGCCCAGTGTCTCAATAAATCCGTTCACAAGGTCAAGGAGGTTATATGTGGTATCCAGAGTGAGGATGGTCTGCCAGCCTGCCCCTTGATCTTCTTCCTCTGCCGCCTGTTTGACCTGAACTTCGGCAATCGTCACATATATTGCCTGATAGTTGTCCGTTGTAGCGTCGGTCAGCCCCAGCAACAGCATGCCGGCTTCCGGCTCCGGCTCTTCTGGCGGCGGCAAGACGACCTCAATCGTGCGGGTACCGCTCACATTGTTGATCTGGGCCCGTGCTTTAATAGTATCGGTGCCTATGACGGCGCCGGCTGTATAAACAACACTGGCCTTGCCGTTAATATCAGTTACGGCACTGAAAGCCTGCAATAGGCCGCCGCTCTGGTTGTCCTCGATGGAGAACACCATTGTTTCGCCATTGACAGGATTGTTATTTGCATCCTTTACGGTCGCGGTTACAGTTGTCTGGGCGTTTGTTTCAACCGGTGCAGGGAAAATGCCAAGTACAACCGTTGCCGGCGGACCAGTGGTGAAGGTTATTTCAATCTGTTGGGTAATACCGCCGTAACTGGCAGTGACTATTGCAGTGCCCGGCTCCGTCCCCGTATAAAGAAATACTTCTGCGATGCCATCAATATTGGTTATTGCAGAAGTTTCCGTCATCTCTTCATCAGGATCAAAAGACCCTAAAGTGGAAGCAAATTCAACTAAAGCAAGTGAAAATGGCATCCCTTCGTTGGAACGCACTAAGGCCCTGACGAAGGTAAAATTTTCTCCATCCGCCACCAGAGTTGTATTGCCTGAAGTCATGTCAATGGAGCCTACGAGGGGCGGCTCCACGGTTATTATCACTGTGTCTTCAACAGCAATGGTGACATCACCCTCCCTGATGGTGACACTGGCGGTTATTTCATCATTTACGCTGTACTCAAATCCGGCTGTATAGTCAACAGATGCCTGGCCGTTGAAATCAGTTACAGCGCTCAGGGCACTTAGGCCGCCATTGCTGTTATTTTCTGAAATGGAGAATTCAACGGTTGTCCCCTCGATCGGGGAGCCATTATCATCGACAACCGTGGCTACAACCCCGACTTCTCTCCCAGGGAGTGTCGTCTCCGAGGAAACCGTGATCGTTAATTTGTCAGGCCCCTTTACTATCTTGACACTTGAGCCATTGCTACAGGAAATAAGAAGCGTTGAGGTTGCCAGGAAAAGAAGAGCGAACAACCAGTAACGGATACCAACCAATGCCGTTCTCAACTTTGCGGGTACTTCCATCGAAATCCCTCTATTATATCATTACAAATTTTACGGGCTTGCCTGTACAGCCTCTAGACTCAACTTGGCAGCAGCCTGGCAACCTTACATTATAGCTTTGGTCTTGTTCCAGAAATCATCAACCAGTAGGGTTGTCGCCCTGTTTACAGCTGTTTTGAACATTTCTTCTGAACGCTTGTCACCATAGACTGACTCGGGCGCCACTTTTACCTCTGCCCTGTTGGTCCAGACAACTTCGCCTGTTGCGGAATCCTGCACCCAGATACGCAGGTGCACAATAGCTTCCGGCGTGTGGCCGCTGTGGTTGACAAGATGCGCGGCGCCGGCCCCAACAAGACCCCAGGTCACAGCATTCCAAACCTCGGCATCGCTGTCGCCGGTCGTGCTGGTGATGATATTGCTGCCGCTTACGGTTGAAGTAGAAGTCTTAGGTTCAAACGGGGTATCAAGGTTATAGCCGAGTATGGCTCCTGCCAATCCCCACAGTGCTATATTATTCAGGTTGTCGTACTCTTCTGTTTCCGCAAAACCGAAAGCTGCCTGGGTTGTTCCGCCCATAATAAACGGCAGGATACCTTTCTTCGCCAGACTCCAAGTATGTTCTTTCCGCAGGTCGAATTCAATGATCCGGCCCCGGACTATATAGTCTGCATTGAACCTGCGTCCGAGTTTGGAAATGCTCATCTTGTTGAGCCCATGGACGCCGGGGGCATTTGCCGGATTTCCCCCACCATCGTGTGACGCAGCAGTCAACTTTTTATCTGCTTCGATCCATTTTTCGAATTCCACTTTCATCAGATCAGACCATTCACCGTCCATTTCCTGCTTCAGCTTGGAAGATGCCTCCTTGGGGGGCAGCCTGATAATATTGGTATCCACCAGATACTGGGTAACATCCTCCTGGATCGGGATTTTAAACCCTTTGCCGACAAATCTGTCAGTAAGCGATTCTGTTACGCTTCTGCTCCTTTCATACACAGAAATGACATCGTCTCCTGAGGAGTAATCTGCAAAAGGCAGGAGCACGACTGTCTTATCCGTAGCACAGACATTCCCAGCTGTTGGTGTATCCGGGATGTGGAGGGTTTCGGTCACAGAATGACCTGAACCGCAGCCACTGACGAACAGTGCCAAAAAGCCGTAGAGAAAGAATTTTTTTACTGCCATGATGGAATCTCCTTCCAAATTTGAATTCGGTTTTGCGATATTCTGTAATTAATTTTTAAAAATTAATAATTTTTACTCTCACCGGGTTTTAAATGATCCTGGGCCTCAGCAGAATAACCAGTTCCTTTCTGATAAGAGCTTCAGATTTATTGCCGAATATGTATTTCAGGCCGGGAATCTTACCCAGTCCGACTACGTTGCTGCTATCATCCGCCTCTACAGAACTTATCAGGCCGCCGACGATGAGCATTTCGCCGTTATTCAGCCGCACGATGGAGTTCATTGTTCGCTCCCGGATAAACGGCAGACCAACCTGGTTGCCCCCGCCAAACGATCGGTATTCAATGGGTTCTTCAAGCTGGGAGATCATGGGAATAATGCTCATGACAATTTCATCATCGCTCATAATCGTGGCATATACCTCAAGGCGCAGACCGGAAACGACCTGGGCGGTTGTTGCGGAAGTTGTTATTACCCCTTCGTCGGCCGTGGTCTCCACTTCACTGATATAGGTGACATTGTCGCCGACATAGATGACAGCCGGCTGGCCGTTCATGACGCTGATCCTCGGGTTGGAGAGAATCTTGGTCGTGCCCTGCTCCTCAAGGGCATCCAGAATAAGGGAGAATGACTTGCCCTGTAGGGTCAGGGTATTGAGGAAGCCTCCTGAATCCGGATAAATCTGCCCTCCATTGCCAAAGGTCGCGCTAAAATTAAAGGCACTGTCCTTCACCAGGCTGCTCCAGTCAATTCCCTTTTCAGAGCTTTTGTCCAGAGTAACCTCAAGGATCTTGGCCTCAATGCTTATCTGCTTGTACATCTCCTCCTTGAGAGTTTTCACATATATTTCGACCTTATCAAGCAGCGGCCGGGGAGCTGTCAGCGTTATCAGGCCCAGGGACGGGTCGACTGAATAAAACCCGCTCTGCGTCTGGGTGAGCGTAGCACCCTGCAGGGGCATTGTCTCCTCTTCCCCCTCTTCAGAAGGCTTGGCTGATGGGGGAGGCTTGTAGCGCTGGGCCCAGATATCAAGAATCTGGTCAAGGTTGTTCCTGATTATCTCCCAGCGGGAGTTGTCCGCATCGGTATTGGTAGTGGTGCCGCCACTGGTGTTAATATTTGCCTGTCCTTTGATGCGGGGCGGCAGGGCCACATGGAATTTTCTTGTTTCCTTGAATTTTACGATGATTGTATTTCCTTTCAGTTCATAGAAATAATCCACCTGGCGCAGCATATTCTCAAGGGCTATGAAAAAGTCGTCATTGGCCCTGATATCAACATCAATATAGACATACTGGTCAACATCACTGGCCCAGCTGACATTCATATTGTGCAGCGAAGCAAGGCGTTTCATTATATCGCGCAGGGGTACGGGGCCGCCTGTAGTCGTTAAATCGGCCCCCACTTTCAAAGTCAGTTCCTCATCCACAGCAGCCGCCTCTTCGCCACCCCCCGTATCTTTAATTACATAAGAGGGTTTTTGAAAACGGACCGGCAAAGCCATTGGTACCTCTCCTGCCTGAACAGCAGGGGCGGCTTCCACCTGGACCGGCTGCGTTGCACCTTCCCGCGGTTCTCCGGCAACTGCCGCACCAGAAGTCGCAGAAGGCATCATCTCTGATGACTGTTGCGTCGATTTAGTAGCGCAACCACACAGGATAAGCAATGCGCTTAATGCAACTCCGCCCAGTAATAAACTCTTTTTGGCAAGCATAGACTTTTTTCCCAACATTTTTTTTGGTTTTGCAAGTTGTCCTATTTTCATGGAGAAGGCCCCGCAAATATATTTGACATTAAATGATAAGTGTCTTTACATCCGGTCTTTAGATTTCGTTCCTTCAAGGGCCAGCCTTCCCTTGATGTACCGTGTTAAATCCGCCGGCAGCTGGTACCCTGAAAGCAATATTGCCCGATACTCTGCCGCTGCCTTCTCGCTATTGCCCTCTTTATCCAGAATTCTGGCGCGGGCTATCATTGTATCAAGCGAATCTCCATATACATCCTCATGTCGGGCCAGAAGGAGAAGCGCATCCAGGTAACTGCCCTTCTCCTCTGAGAACATGGCATAACTGATCAAAGCCTCGCTCTCCGGCCTGCTGCTGCTTACAGCCATTTCAAAAAACTCTTTGGCCTCGGCATTTCTTTGCATATTTGCAAGACCAATGGCCGTATAAAGTGCACTTTGCGTATCAGTCTCATCGAGCTTCAAGGCTTCCTTGCCATAGTAGACAGCCTTGGCGTTCATCCCCATATGCACCAGATAAAGGGAGGCCAGACGGGCTGCAAGTTTTCCATTATCAGGCCATATTTCAAAAGCCTTTTCATAGAGCATAAGCGCGTCTTCAAACTGGTCCTGTTTTTCAAGGGCGCGCGCCTCTCTGGTCAACTTCTGTGCCTCGAGAACCTCAGGGGACATTTCCATTTTCTGGACAACCTGCAACTTCTCCCCTTCCATGAGTAGGGCTTTATCCTTTTTGACGGCAACCTTTTCTTCAACGCGTTCAGGCCAGTCAAACGTTGCTCCCTTTGGAGCAATGACAAGGGTGTTATACCGCTCAATCGCCTGGAGGTTCTGCAGGTTTAAGATAACGTCCAGCACAAAATCCCAGGGCACATTATCAAGTGCCAGGGTAAGTGTACCGCCCACACCTTGGGCAATAACAATGTTCATGCCGCTGATTTCGCCAAAAAGCCTGAAAACATTGTGCAGGTCTATTTTATAAAAATCAACGGTGATGGGCTGTTTTTCATATCCGGCATTTACGAACTCATCCGGAACAGGAATCATGCCGGCAGAAGTTTGGGCCGGCATAGAAACCGGCTCTGATCTTGTTTCAGGGGGTGCTTCCTCCATCTCCTGTTTTTCTAACTCCGGCTCGTCTTCCTGTTCTTCCATTGCCGGCATCTTTTGGGCTGATGCAACAATAGCAGGCGGCGCGGCTGCTGGTTTTTTTACCGGCGGCCCCGGTGCTGCTGCTTTGGCCTCTTTTTGCTTAAAATAAATTAAAATGTCATTGACATCCCGTTCAACAGTATAGCTGGCGTCTCCTTCCGTAAACATTTCGAGCCTGGCAATAAGGGGTTCCTTATCATCCAGAATCTGTCCCTTTATTTGCGTAACAGGACCTGCTCCCGGTTTCATAGGGAGTTTCAAGGAGCCAGCGAAAGAACCGTCGGCAATGTCGAGGATCACCCTCTGAGGCTCAAAGAGCTCGTACATGGTAAATGTCGGTGGAGCAGAACCGGTGACCCGGAGGATAATTCCACCTTGAGACTTACTCGTTTCAATCCCTGTAATCTGATACGGGCCAGGGGCCGCAAAAGCAAGCTGCTCCGCCTTAGCGTTATTCACATTACCTGCTACAAAATAAGTGAAAAGCAGCACTGCAAACCATAGCACAGTTTTTCTGAAGCATACCCTGCGGGTCATTGCTATTTT
>Ga0209536_100001853_pt1 | contig 34609 bp, 33 predicted proteins | sample DeeMarSeWOR28_12_FD_187461 | JGI IMG/M metagenome (GOLD analysis project Ga0209536, IMG submission 187461) | Marine sediment microbial communities from White Oak River estuary, North Carolina - WOR-2-8_12 (SPAdes) (version 2) | ecosystem: Environmental > Aquatic > Marine > Intertidal zone >...
ACAAACCCGTGAGATAAAGTATCCCACGGGTTAAAAAAAAGGCTGATTGCTAAAAATTCAATCAGCCTTAATTTATTATTTTATTAGTACCCGGGGCCGGACTCGAACCGGCACAGTCAAAACTGACCGAGGGATTTTAAGTCCCTGAATGAACGTTTCTACAAGTTATTGAGAATCAATATATTGTACTGTTTAACAATGAGTTAGGTTGGAATAAAAACTTCTACAAACATTACATAACATTACATACAATTACCTTTCACGGTACCGATATGGTACCACTTTGAAAGAATTAAGGTTGCCCTGTTTTCTTTGCTCGAAAATACTGTCCTAGCCACCCCAGGGAAACCAGGGTCCATACGATGCCCACTATGATCCTGCCGGTTAAATCGGCCTCTAAAAAAACTCCCCAAAAGGTGATAACAGCCATCAGGAATGAACCTGTAGCTAAGAATGCAAAATACCTCGTTGAGTTTTGCCATTTTGCCATGATTTTTCTCCGCCGATTTTTAAGTTAAAAATTATTTGTTCAGCGCCACAAAATCGTACTTGGCGCTAATGATTATTTAAGGTAATTGGGATGCCCCTCAAAAGATCCTATACCGGGCCCCAATACCCCGATGAAAATAATCGCTACAATTATTCCTGCAGCCATCCAGCCATAGCTGCGCTCAATACGAATGGTTTCCGATGAAGAATTATCCTGAAAATGTTTGGTGGTGTTAAATATAACCAGCCAAATCATCAAAGGTATGAAGCTGAACAACGACACCAATGTTGTGTATCTTGATCCGGAGAGGGGACTCCAGAGCACCGAGAATATCTGAACAGTGAAAGCCGCCACAAGCGGGACAGAAGATAGCTGCCATATTAAATCGCTGTGCTGAGTACCGGTTCCGAAAGTGGTAGCCCATAAACGAAGCGGTACTTTGAATCCGATCCAGAGTAGTATAATGCCCGTTAATGTCGCACCCAATTTCCAGGGAATTGCCGGTCTTAGCTCAATAAAAAAAGCAGCCCAGTCGCCGCCCAAAGAAGCAAAAGGCATTACCGCCAGCCAAAAAGCCTGCTGAAAAATACTGAGAGTGGCAAAAAACCACAGGAAGTATCGCATGGCCGGGAGAGTTACGCTCTTTGAGCGCAGAAATAACAATGCCAAAGTCGCGGCAAGGAAATTCACAAAAGTACCCGCGGCAGCGACGGTACGGAATCCCCACCAGCCGATCCTGTCGGTGACATGCTCCAAATTGTAGAAATCAGCTATGTGTACGGTAGTCGTTACCGCTCCTTGCACTTGCTCACCAAGTAAGATGGCTGCTCCGGCATGGCCCAAGATTTCATGCAACACCGCAAAAATACACCAGGCAACAATTCCGATAGCGGCAATCGTCGGTATGTGATGTGATTGATATTTCGCTTCTATAAGCATGATTTTCCGACTTCTCATGTTTTCTCAATCTGGTTTTGCTTAAAAATGTTCACTAATAGTTGCCTTTCCTTTCGGTATGTGATGTAATTTTCACCTTACTCCTACTTGAAAAGTAATTACACAACAATATAATTCCCTCATCAAAATAGCTTTCTAAAAACAGGGCTTGACACTGATACGACAAAGGCCAACACTGCCGTAAGGATGAAGAAAAAAAGGAGCGAATATTCGTATCTCGAGAATCCTAAATCAGACAGAATGTTTAGGGATGTGTGAAGGAAGAGAGCTACAAGCAAATTACCATTGGTTTTTAGATAAAACCAGGTGAAAAGTATGGCTATGGGGAGCGTCCAGATAATACGCACCAGTACTGCTCCGGGCCCCCTCAGAAAAAATCCTGCGCTGAGATCGGCCGGGAGATGCCAGAGCGCCCATACTACACCTAAAATGAGACTGGCTATCAATGGACCTGTTCTCTTTAGTAGTTCGGGGAGTAAGAATCCACGCCAGCCGAGTTCCTCACCTAAGGAGCCTCCTAAAAGAAAGTTGTGGGCGAAACAGACCAGCACAATCCAGCCAAATGATCCGAAATTGCCCTTAAAAGCAGATATCTGCCATCCTGTTTCTTGAAAATTAACCAGCAGCCACCCCAGTAGAAACAGACCGGGAATCAAAACAATGGAGAGAAAAATCCATTTGGCGCCTGGTTTCTCTTGTACCTCTCCTGTAGCGGGATTTAACAGGTGACGGTTGAACGGAGAAAAGAAAAGAATAATCGCCGCGGCGACAAGCACCACCAGAACTGAAGGAAGCACGGGAAACTCAATGACCTTATTAGGAGAAGCCACAGCGATAAGAGTTCCCAGCACGATGAGAGGTAAGAAAAGCACAGGCAGTATCCTCAGACTGTTTTGATGAAGTTCCTTTCCGATATTGCCGGACACAATCAATGCAGACAAAGAAGGGCCGAAGACACCAACCTGGCCAACAAGCCAGCGGAAATCGTAAAGCATTAAATCGCCCCTGGAAAGAACTCCGGATGCTATCCAAAGCGGCCAGGAAATTACACAGGTTAAAACGAGAAAGCTCCAGAGGGATTTATCGGAAGTTGTGCTCATGGTTGCCTCTCTCTTTATGGTTGAGTTTTACTTGGCCAACAATTCGACAAAATCGTCACGCACGTTGTTACTTGCAACAACCACCGTCAGCCTTGCTAGTTTGATACCAATCTTCCATCGCTTCCACCAAGCTCTCTAAGTGTTCTATCATCGAATCCCGCGCTACCTGCGGGAGTTTCTGCAGCACCATTTCATACAAAGTATCATTTGCAACATGGATACTTTCACAAGTTTTAACTCCCAGTTCCGTAAGGATTAAATTCGTATATCTACGATCTGACGGAAACGCTTTCCTTCCTACCAAACCCGATTTTACCAATCCATCGACAGTACGGCTTAAGGTGCTTTTATCCAATTTGAGATTTTTAGCCAGCTGAATGGTCGTAGCTTCAGTCAATTCCTCAATTTCCAGAAGAACATGACATTGGGCTACCGTAACACTCTGGCAACAATGGGTATTCATTAATTGGTTAAGTCTTTCAAACCTTCTCAGAATCTTTCGAAAGTAGCGTATGGCGTCTTTCCCCATAAATCCTCCAAACTTAGAAATTAGATTACGATTGCAACAGTTGTAAGTTACATCTATTTTAAAAAAGGTTTATATATTATGGCTATAATTATGCCCGTGCAGAAATGCAATTGCGGATAAAAAAAGGAGTGGGATCAGCTAAGGATAGCAAATTGCCTGATTAATCCCTAATTCTTTGCCATCATTCGTAATGCGGTGGTACCAAGATGGTACCATTTTTGTAAAAACATAAAGATAGCAGACCGAATTGGTCTTCATAAACAGCAACCAAGTCATTTGTTTAAAATGAGATACCAAATCTCTCAAAGAAGACGCAGGTGGTCATAAAAAAATAGACGCAAGGGATTTTACATCCCTTGCGTCCAAAATTGCCAAAAATTCTCAACTCTAAGTACAATAAAAACAAGTACCCGGGGCCGGACTCGAACCGGCACAGTCAAAACTGACCGAGGGATTTTAAGTCCCTTGCGTCTACCAGATTCCGCCACCCGGGCAACCAAAAAAAATACTACGCTTTTAGCGTAGCATCTTTTGAGCGGGAGACGAGACTCGAACTCGCGACCCTAACCTTGGCAAGGTTATGCTCTACCAACTGAGCTACTCCCGCAAATTTCATTAAAATATAATACCCCTCATATTTTTTGTCAAGCTGTTTAGTTTTGGTTGTCCTGCCATGTAGGTTGCTTGGCATGATACGGGTAACTATTCCAATACGACTCCACGATGAGTATCGCGTTCCAATATCTCGGTTAAATCGCTAAGAGATGCCTTTTCTTTTTTGGTCAAAAATGAAATCAGCATGGGGATGTTTACGCCGGAGAGCAATTTCATCGAAGGGAAATCCCTGTTGAGCATTTTTGCAACTTTCCAGCAATTACCTCCGCGCAGATCAACCATTATTACAAAGTTAACTGTGTTGCTCGCTTTGATGAATTTTGCGACTTGATTATATAGCACTTCAGGCGCGACAAGACAATTACTAAAGGGATACAGCCCTCTTACATTTCCCAATATTTTCTCTACTGTCTTGATCAACTCAAATGCCAGTTGTCCGTGACAGATGATAATCCCCTCGGTCATTACTCATAATCCTTTTCCAGAAAATCTCTCTGTTTCAATTTCAGAAGATGATCGCGTTCCTGCTGCTTCATTTTTTTCTCTAACCTTTTTGCGAATTCTTTTGGAGCATGGTGGCCATAGATTTTCATGAGCTGATTCAATGCTATCGTCTCAGCTATCACCGTTATGTTCTTGCCCGGATTTATGGGCAAGATTACTTGGGGTATTTCAACGTCAAGAATCGTTGTGGTTTTTTCGTCCAGTCCGAGGCGGTCATAGTTTGCTTTGGGGTCAAACTCGACCAACTTCACTTCCACTTCAACCCGTTTATGAACCCGAACGGCGCGAACCCCAAAAATACCGCGTACATCAATAATTCCCAATCCTCTTATTTCAATGTGATTCTCGGATAGCTCACTCGCCTCTCCCATTAAAATCTCTTCGGATTTTCTGGTAATGATGACCACATCATCTGCAACCAATCTATGACCTCGTTCCACAAGATCGAGCGCTATCTCACTCTTCCCGATACCGCTTCGTCCTGTGAATAGCATTCCAATCCCGTAAACATCGACGAGCGTGCTATGGACGGTTTCGTGGGGTGCGAAGTAATTCTGAAGATAATCACTGAGTAGATGTGATAAAACGGTGGTGGAATAACTGCTTCGAAAAACGCAAATGCTGCGCTTATGACACAAATCAATCAATTCCCGCGGAACCCTATTCGACTCGGTAACGATAATACAAGGGATTTCGAATTTAAGCACCTTCCGAAACGACTCCATTTTCTGTGCGCGAGATAACGTTTTTAAAAAACGGAGTTCGGTGTTACCCAAAATCTGAACCCTGTTGTAAGTGAAGATATCAATAAATCCTGCCAGCGCCAGCCCGGGGCGATTCAACTCTGCGTTATCAATTGCCCGGTTAAATCCACCGTCGCAGGTCAACACATTTAGTTTCAATCTTTGACGATTGTCTTTATAAAATTTTTGAACTGACAATTCACGGCTATACATTGCAAAATCTCTTCATTTTTCCGAATTACAGAGCTAGGTATCTTTTCTTTTTTTTAATTTACCAAAGAAAATAGGCAATGCCAATTTAAACTTCCACAAATAAAAACGGGGATACAAACCAAAAGCCTTGCCGTATCCCCCTTGATGATTAGAAAATTAGATGTTTAATTAAGCAGAATTGATTACATTTTTTTCCACAGTCTTGATCTTGGATTTGTGCCTCTTTAGTTGCCGCTCAGCTCGGTCCAACGCCAGATCAAACGACTTACGCAATTCATCGGAAGTCTCTTTGATAATAATCAGTTTACCGTTCGCGTTTATTTTTAGCTCGACAATTCGCGTCATTTTCTCCCAGCCCAAAATGACTTCGATTTTCATGATGCCGTCATGAAATTTATTTAATTTTTCGGCCTTTTCCTCAACATACTGGCGTAAATCCTCGTTTAGTTTAAAACGTCGAGCAGTGATATTTAAATTCATGGATACCTCCTTTTAAGGTTAAGCATACTAACTCTTTTTCTCAGCCCTTGGATGAGCCTGCTGGTAAACTTTTTTCAACCGCTCTGTACTAACGTGGGTATAAATCTGCGTCGTGGACAGGCTTTCGTGGCCTAAAAGTTCCTTTACAGCAAAAAGATCCGCACCTTTATCCAACAAGTGGGTCGCAAACGCATGGCGCAGGACGTGCGGGCTTAGGTGCTCTTGCTCGGAAAGCCTGGACATGTACTTCTTAACCATTTTTTGAACTGCCAGCGGATATAATGGATTCCCTCTTTGATTGACAAAAACGATTGGATTAACCGACCTAACCGCCCGGTTACGAGCCTCCAAATATTTTCTCAGGCTGATTTTCGCCTTCGATCCAATCGGCAAGATGCGCTCTTTATCTCTCTTGCCAGTTACTCGAATCGTGTCATTGGAAAAATCCAGATTATCAGTTTGCAAGGTGAGCAACTCGTTCAAGCGAAGACCGGCACCGTAAAGTAATTCCAAAATCGCTCTGTCCCGGATTCCTTCGAACGTGTCGGATGAGGGCAGCTCCATCAATTTACCCGCCTGATTCATATCTATTATAACTGGTAAACGCTTGTCAAGTTTCGGCGATGCAATAATCGCAGCAGGATTTTCCTTAATGATTCCTTTTCTCAAAAAATAACGGAATAGACTTTTGATGGAAGAGAGTTTGCGGGCGATGCTCCTTTTTTCTAACCCCAGCATTAACAAATGACCTAAGAAATCTTTTATATGATTAGTTTCGACAGTTCTCACGGAAACATGATTGGGTCTTTTGGTGCCTTCCAGGAATTCAACAAACTGAGCGAGGTCGTTTTGATAGGACTCTAAAGTATGCGCTGAAAATTTTCTTTGATAACGCAAATAATGCAGGAATTGATCGATTTCAGCCCAACCTGACTGTGCAATCCCGGCCCTTCGGGATTGCTTCGGCGACGCCAGGTCTGCGTGTCGAGTCGTCGACATATTATTCGGCAATTTTTTCCAAAATCTCTTTATGCTTACATTTGGGGCATTGCAAATGATACCCGTCCTTTTGGGTAACCTTTTCCTCCATCAATGGAAATCCGCAATCAGGGCATGCCTCCGCTACGGGTCGATTCCACAAAGCAAAATTACATTTGGGGTATGCGCTGCAGCCATAGAATATCTTGCCCTTCCGAGACTGACGCTGCACGATCGTTCCGGTACACCCTTCCTTCGGGCATGGGACATTTGTACTAATCGGTTTGGTAGTCTTGCATTCCGGGTAGCGGGAACAGGCCAGGAACTCACCGTATCTTCCCCTTTTGACGATCATGGGACTGCCGCACACATCGCATTTCTCATCCGTTTCCTGCGGCGGAGGCGGCTCTTCCAGCGGACGGGTATTCTTACACTCCGGATAACCGGAACATGCCATAAAACGTCCGTTCCTTCCCCACCGGACTATCATAGGTCTTCCGCAAATATCGCACGTTTCTTCGGTGGATTTTTGCAGGGACAATTTTATTTCTCCGATGTTATCAGTAACTTTTTCCAGTGTTTCTTTAAACGGAAAATAAAATCCATTCAACGACTCAACATAGGATGACTTATTTTGTTCAATCCTATCCAATTCATCTTCCATGGCTGCGGTAAATTTCACATTAAAAATGTTGGGAAAATTCTTAGACAACAGTCGGCTTACAATTCTTCCCAGCTCGGTAGGCTTGAGCGCCCTATCCTCTCTTTCAATATATTGCCGATTAAAAATAGTCGATATGATCTGGGCATACGTGCTTGGGCGCCCGATCCCCAATTTGTCCAATATTTTGACAAGAGTGCTTTCAGTATAACGGGGAAGTGGTTTAGTAAACGATTGGTTCATCAGAATATCCAGCAGCTTTAAAAGCTCTCCTTTGCTGATATACCTTGGAATTCCGCTCGGGATTTGATCTGCTTCCGAATTGGAGTTTTCTTCCTCGGGTTCATAAACCTGCAAGAATCCCCGAAATGTAATTACTTCCCCGCTAACCCGGAATAAGTATTTTCCCGCACTAATATCAATCGTAGTTTTTTCCGCAACAGCGGGTTTCATCTGGCTGGCGACAAAACGCTTCCAGATCAATTCGTAAATCTTTAGCTGCTCGCCGGTGAGAAACTTATTCAACTTTCTCGGCTCAAATTCCGCGGAAATGTATGAGGGACGGATTGCTTCATGAGCATCCTGGGCACTCTTCTTCCCTTTATAAAAATTGGCGTTCTGTGGGAGAAAAGCTGTTCCGTAGCTTTCGGCAATATACTTCCGCACCGTACCCAGTGCCTCACTGCTGATACGGGTGGAATCGGTTCGCATATAGGTAATGAGTCCCACATTTCCTTTCTCGCCCAAATTAATCCCTTCGTACAATTGCTGAGCGATTTTCATGATTTTCGAAGTCCCCATGCGAAACCGCCGTGAGGCATCTTGCTGAAGCGTGCTGGTAATAAAAGGCGGTGAAGGCCTCTTGATGACCTCTTCCGTTTTGATATCTGATACAGTGTATGTCTCTTTGGTGAGAATCTGATAATGACCGTCGGCTTCTCTTTTGTCTTTTATTCTGAATTTCTTGGGATCGAGAACCTGCCCGTCAATTTTGTACAGTCGGGCGATGAAATCTTCCCCGCTGCTTGTTTTGAGCTTCACATCTATATTCCAGTATTCAACCGGAACAAACTGATCGATTTCCTCCTCCCGTTCACAAATCAACCTAAGTGCCACGGATTGCACTCTTCCGGCGCTCAGCCCTTTGTAAATTGCTTTCCACAATAGCGGACTCACCATGTATCCCACAATTCGGTCCATCACACGCCGTGCCTGCTGGGCATTCACCCGGCTATCATCAATTTTGCGCGGATGTTCAAGCGCCTTTAAGACGGCAGGTTTAGTGATTTCGTTGAACTCGATTCTTTCAATATTCGGATTCACATCGACGATGCTGCCGGCGATGTGACTCGCTATGGCCTCCCCTTCCCGGTCAGGGTCGGTAGCTAAAATGATTCCTGCAGCACTTTTGGCGGCTTTTTTAAGCTCATTGATGATTTTCGATTTGCCTTTAATTGCCTTGTATTCCGGAGTGTATCCGTTTTCAATATCAACGCCGAATTTAGATTTGGGTAAATCAATAATATGCCCAACGGACGCAGCTACTTTATAATCAGCGCCCAAAATCTTATTAATGGTTTTCGCTTTGGCCGGAGATTCCACAATAACCAGTTTTTTTCCGTTTTGATTAGCCATAAATTCCTTTAATTAAATTTGTATGTTCCCGCTTTCAGATTAAGTTTTCAACCTATTTGCCTATCACATTAGCACGTGACGAGATTAAGAACTATTCTTTAGCCTCCTTTGTTTCAAATTGATTCAGTCAGCAAAATGGATCAGCTCGCTTCCTCAAACAAAGAATCAGATATTGGAAACAATTAATCGGCCGGAAATTTTCATCTTTGAATGAATAAATGATTTCTTAATTGACGCCGTTCAGCGCTCTCTGACCGAGACGGACAAAAATACCGTTCCCGACCACGTATGAAATATAGGTGGTTGATTTAAAAAATCAACTGGAAATTTATCTCTCCCAAATCCTGAACGAGGCACAGCATTCCAATTTAAATTCACGATTTACCGTTTTACCGAGTTAGCAACAAATCCCCCGATGCCCATGCTAATAAACGTCTGGACCAATGCAAAACCAACGGTATAAACAGTGATCGGCGTTTCGAGAAGTATCGAATTGATGATTAATGTGGTGATTGCAACCCCCACAGCGACCAAAGCAAGGTGTTTCCACCTGACTACCTTATCGACGACCAGAGCAGACCAAAAGAATCCGGCGCTTGCCACAATTGTCCCGATTACCAAAATGGTTAAGATGACCGTATCTTGTGTTGCACCAGTTGCACCCATTGCCAGACCGACGATAAATCCAATTAGGTTTATTACAAACTGCAGGATGCCAATATGCAATAATACTGTCGCGGGGTTGATTGCAGCGGCAGCGGGCTGAATATCTGCCGCTGCTCCCGGCGATGCCGATGCCTTTGCCTCTCTGTCCTGCCTCCGGCTAAGTTCCATTCGTTTAGCAATCAAACTAAATATGCCTGCAATAACTGCTGATATTATGGTTCCTAAAAGCCCCTCGGACATATCATCCTCCTTTGCATGAATGGTTGGTAAGTCAATATTCGGATTTTGCCCATAATAAAGATAATGATCGTTGAGACGTACATTAATCGTTGATGAATCTGACTCAAATAATTTGTTATATTAATAAAACTATCGCATATATGCTTCCTCAAACAATTAATCAAGTATTGACAACAATTAATCGGCTGGAGATTTTCATCAGCATAATTGGGTGAATAAGCGATTTCCTAATTGACGTGGTTCGGCGTATCTTGATCCGAGACGGACAAGAATGCTGTTCGTAACTACATATGAAATATAGGTGGTTGATTTAATAAATCAACAGTAAATCTTCTCACTTTCATAAGTTTCTAATTCTTCATTCCCTTCAACCACACTATCCCATACGGCTTGACGTCTAATTTTATTTTGCTATCAGGAAAGGAATAATCGGTGTCATTAATCAAATCATGCCATCTTTCTAAAGCGACACCGATCTCATTGAGATTATGGACGAATCTCTGACTCTGGTCAGTGACATTGGTAATGGCGAGAATCACCTCTGTACCGTCCATGGCTGTTCGCACCACTGCGAAGAAACAATCGGAAACATCGAGAACCTTTTGGGGAGAATTAGGATGGAACGCTTTCTCCTGAATTCGTTTGGAAATCAGATTGGTCAAATCGTGCGAAACCTGATAAGTACTTGTTTTGCTGTTGCTCAATGCTTTCAGCAAATTTTCTTTTCGGATGGTTTTGCGATTAATACTTCTTCGCTGGAATTCTTCAATCACCGCTTCGGCATCGTTTATCGATCCGAGCAAGCCGTGCAGATAGACACCAGGTACTCCCATCAACACCAATGCAATTGACCGGGAGGCAATGTAACGCTGTACCTGCAATTCCTGTGGCTCATCTTCATCCTCACGATTAATGGCGCTGTACCAGGTGATGTTGAATTCGTATGGACTTTCCGAACCATCGCTATTTTTTTTGTATGAAATATAGCCGCCATGCTCCAGCACCCGCAGCGACATCATTTCGATTTCTTTTTCCGTTAATATTTTCTCGACAGAAACCACACCAACACCGTCATGAGAATCGAGAAAATTGAAATAGGTGGCAGTATCCGATACCTGCTTCAAACTTGCAGCCCATTTTGTTAGTTTTCTTGCACTGCCATTCTGGAAGGTGTAAAGCACTAACGGCGGCAAGGCGAAATTGTACACCATCTGGGCTTCGTCATAACCATTGCCAAAATATCTAATGTTATCCTTATGGGGGACATTAGTTTCCGTAACAAGCGAGACGTGCGGGGCTACTGTATTCAGCACTTCTCGAAATAGTCTGATTGTCGAATGGGTTTGCTTTAAATGAGTGCTGCTGGTTCCCAATTCTTCCCACAAATATGTCACAGCGTCCAGCCGAATGATATCCGCACCACGCCGTACGTAGGTGAGCAGAATTTCGATCATTTTCAGAAGGACTTTAGGATTGTGATAATTGAGATCAATCTGATCCGGACCGAAAGTTGTCCAGCACCAGCGTGGTCCATACAGTGTCTGGAAAGCAGTTAATAAATCTGATGTTCGCGGGCGCGTAATTAATTTCAAATGATCTTCCGATATCACATCTCTCGTAGAAAAAACTGTGAAGAAATTGATGTATTCGGGACTTTGATTTAGAAATTCCCGAAACCAACGGCTTTTGGAGGAAACATGGTTGAAAACACCGTCAAACATTAATTGGAAATTATTTTTCAAATCTGCAAGATCATCCCAGGTGCCCAATTTCGGATCGACCTCTTCAAAATCCATCACCGCGAATCCCCTGTCAGAAGAATAGGGGAAAAATGGCAGGATGTGCAATGTGTTGAAAGCATCTTTGAAATAATCACGGCAAATATGAGATAATGTTCGTAGGGGAACATCGCCGTCATCTTTGATCAAATCGCCATAAGTAATCAAAATAACGTCTTTTTCGGTAAATCGGTTTTCAGGCTTAAATCCTTTTTCCCATTCAATCATCTCATCGGATTTGTAGGCAAAATAGACCTGCAGGATCCTTTCCAATTCATTGAAAAACCGGTCGATTTGCTCGGTCGGATAAAGAGACTTTAAAATTCTCTTCAATCGTCTTTCATTGTGACGAGGAATTTGCAAAGCAGAACGGTTATAATCCGCTTCGTGAAAATGAGACTTAGAGGCATCCATTTCTGATAATCATCTTGATCTATTGTGATTACTCCGATAATGCCAGGTATTTCACATTATTAAGATTGGCCCATGAAATAGGAGATGTGTCACGTGCGAAGGAGCCGAACCATGGCGGAGCAGTGCTTTTCGATACTATGAATTAAAACTATTGACAGCGTCTTCGACACTATCAAAACATTTCAATATTTTATTTAGATTCGTCAACTGCAGCAATTCCTTAATGAAATCGGATTTGACAGCAAGCCGGATATCTCCCTGGTGCGCTCGTGCAAAAGCAATCCGTGAAACAATAGCGCTCAATCCCGTGGAATCTAGATATTCTGTGATCATCATATCAAAGACCAAACGATAACTACCACCCTCAACCTTTTCCTTGATCAGTCTGCGAAGTTCCTCAGAATTGTCCATTGTCAGCTTTTCAGGAATCTGCAAGATTAAAATATTTTTGTCGGAAATTTCTTTTGCAGGAAAGGATATTTTCATAATCCTCTATGCATTTGATTTAAATGACTTATTATATTAATAAAACTATTGCGGATATGCAATATGAGGTATTGCCAGAGGTTCGCTGGGGCGAAAAGGATTGCCATAATTTTAATCCATGACCAGGCTTAGAGCATGCACCTTCATTTTCTAACATTAAAACGGCAGACTGATTTCCTAGAAGAAAGAATTACTGACGCTACGATTCAAGATAGCTTTACTCAGGTCAAGAATGAATGGATTCTCCATTTATTATTGCCTGATAAGAAGCAGTCTTTTTTGCAGCTCTCCTGTCACCCTCGCTTCCCTTTCATGATAATAAATGATTCAATCAAACGACAAAAAAATTCCACCACGGTAATGTCGGAATTGCTGGAATCAAAAATTAGGGATTTGCAGATTGTTTCCGGGGAAAGAATTCTTGAGATGGCCTTCGATAAAACCGGGCAAAAATTGATGCTTCACCTGTTTACGACCAACAGCAATTTTTTTCTGGTAGATCAATACAGTTTGATTATCAATAGCTTTAAAAAAAGCAAATCACTCAAACGGACGACCTATTCCATTCCTGTGAGTTCCCGGCTTGATATATCCGCAATTACCTCTTCTGAATTCGCAGAAATGGCGAGGCGAGAGTCGGAAAAGAAGTTATTAAGCTTTCTGAAGAAAAAATTCTTTCATCTTAATCAAACAGTTATCAATGAGTTGTTTTTTCGCTGGGGAACTCCTCACGATGCTCTCATCCAAAATCTGGAATCCGATCAATTGGCAAAATTGCATACGGGCGCGATAGACTTCTTGAAAGAGTGCGAAAAAGGTCAGCCGCGTATTTATTTTCAGGAAAAACTTCCTCACGTTCTATCTCTCACTCAGTTAAGACATGTGCATGATTTGGATCAGGAAATCTTTGACGACATCAATTCTGCTCTTCGCTTCTTCAATTTTCAAAGCAGTAAATATCAGGTATTAATCCACAAGAAGAACAGTTATTTGAAATCATTAACGCAGCGGATTCAGTATCTGGAAAAAACATCAAAGAAATTGGGAGATCGGAAAGATCAACCTCATAAAAAGGAGTATTACACTAAAATCGCGCAGCTCATTCTGGCACAGCCCAAAGCAATAAAAAGAGGAGAAGCTACCGCTGAACTCGTGGATTATTACGATCCACAATTGCCAGTGATTCAGGTGAAAATAAATCCGAAGTTTAATGCGCAAGAAAACGCAGAGGTGTTTTTCAGCAATGCCAGGTACTTTGATCAAAAGCAGGTGAAAAGAAAACGGCGAGCTAAAGAAATTCAAGCGCAATTGAAGAGCCTGTACCAAATCAAAGAGAATCTTGAGTCAATCGACTCCTACAAGGCGCTGGAAAGAATTGAATTGAAATTGAAATCGGACAATCTAATTCCCAAAAGCGAGGCGGAAGCCACGCAGCTGCGACTGCCGTTTAAAAAGTTTACGTTCAGGAATTGGGAAATATGGGTGGGCCGAAGCGCGAAAGATAATGACACGATGACCTTCAAACATGCCCACAAAGAGGATTGGTGGCTGCACGTTCAGGGATATGCAGGCTCCCATGTGGTGATCCGCAATCCCCAGCATCGAAATGATGTACCACCGGATATTTTGCAGCGTGCCGCCAGCCTCGCTATTACTCACAGCGACGCCAAACATGCCAGTTACGTTCCGGTGATTTACACCAAAGTGAAGTTTGTTCAAAAGCCCAGAAAATCAACACCGGGGAGTGTATTTCCGAGTCACACAAAGACTATTTATGCCGATCCGATTGAAAGGTAACGAGACGCCAAAAAAGTCGAATCAGACTGGAGTGTGTCTGGTTAAGCCTGTCAAAAGGCATAGCAATCTTAGATCATAACATCCTTCGACCGGCTCAGGATGACCACAAATGGACTTTTTGTCTACCACATCGTGGATGGACAGCCCCAACGGGCAATCTTATTTCAAATCTCGTCTTCAGGAATCCGGTACTCTTCCAATTTGTTGTACAAAGATCGTCGGCTGATCCCCAAAATCTTGGCTGCCTTCAGCTTATTTCCATTAACCGCCTTTAGAGTCTGAATAATCATCGTTTTTTCAACCTCCGACAGTGATGTGCCCGGCTTAAAAGTAATATTAGGGCCTCCCATATCCGGTTTAATGATGTTTTTGGGAAGGTAGCTCAAACGGATGGGTTTGTCGTTCTCAGCAGTTAGCACTGCTCTGAGGATGATATTGCGTAATTCCCGAACATTTCCCGGCCAGGGATATTTTTTGAGCGCCTCCATCACATTGGAATCAAATCCGGTAATATTTTTGGAAAGTTCCAGATTGAACACCCGGCGATAATAATCAGTGAGATAAGCAATATCGGCTTTTCTCTCTCTTAAGGGTGGCAATTCAATGGTGAACACGTTCAACCGGTAATATAAATCTTCACGAAACCGATCTTTGTGAATGAGATCGTCGGGATTTTCATTAGTGGCGGCGATGGTTCTGACATCCACTTTGATTGAACGGTTGCTGCCGACCCGCTCAATGACCTGTGTTTCCAAAACACGCAGCAGACTTACCTGTACCCGCTGATCCATGGTGCTGATTTCGTCTAAGAAAAGTGTGCCCCCATCCGCCTCTTCAAATTTTCCTTTCTTGTCCGAAATGGCTCCGGTAAAAGCTCCCTTCAAATGTCCGAACAACTCGGAGGCGATCAGTTCCCGCGGTATTGCCCCGGTATTGACGGCGACAAACGGCCCCTTCTTGCGAGGTGAGAGGTCGTGAATCGCATTGGCAACGAGTTCTTTACCGGTACCGCTTTCCCCAACTATGAGCACTGAGATATCCGTGGGAGCCACTTCCTTGATCTTACGATACACCTGCTGCATCACCTGGGTTTGTCCCAGCATTTTATGAAAATGATAATGCTTCTTGAGTTGCTCCTCAATCTTTTCCTGAGACAATTCTCCCTCTTCATTCTGCAACACGCTGTGAATGGTTTTAATCAATCTTTGCGGTTTGACCGGCTTGGTGATGTAATTAATAGCACCGTGCTGCATTGCCTCTACCGCATGCTCAATCGATCCGAATCCGGTAATCATAATCACTTTCATGGATGGATAGTTGGAGGTAATGTGCCTCAAAAATTTCATTCCGTCCATCTCGTTCATTTTGTAATCGGTCAGGATCAAATCATAGATATTTTGCTCCAGTTTCTCAATCCCTTCGCGTCCGTTTTGGGCGCTGTCTACTTTAAAACCCTCCTCTTCCAACAGGGTCATCATACCACTTCTATGGTTTTTGTCGTCGTCGACAATCAGAATGGAAAACTCGGACATATACAACCTCGTCTTTTAAGATGTTGGAAGTTCAACAGAAAATTCCGTACCCTCCTGTGGTACGGAATTGAAATAAATCTTGCCCTCATGCGCTTCTATGATCTTGCGGGATATTGCCAAGCCAATACCCCCGCCCGAAGGCTTGGTTGAAAAATAAAGATCAAAAATATGCTCTTGAACCTCTTCGGGAATTCCTTTTCCGGTATCTTTTACCGATATGACCACATGGGCATTATCGTACTCAGTTTTCAAAAACAAATCCCCTCCCCCATTCATCGCATCAAAAGCGTTCAGAATCAAATTGATGATCACCTGTTTTATCTGATCCTTACTGACATAAATCATGGGGAGGTTTTCGGAAAAATCCTTATGAATGCGGACATTTTTTTCATTAGCTTCCTGTTGAACAATATCGGTAATGTCGTCCATCAGTTTATTCACATTTTCGCAGGTAAGTTGTATCTCCTGGGCTTTTGCCAGGTTAAAAAACTGCCCGATCATTTTGCTTAGCCGTTCTACTTCGGAATTTAGCACCCCCACCGATTTTTTGATTTTTTTCAGGCGCGTTTCATCAGTTACGGATTTTGAAACAAGGCTATCGACAATCTCGGTGTGAATGGCCAATGAACTCAACGGATTACGAATCTCGTGCCCCACACTGGAAGCCAGCTGGGAAATGACGCCATATTTCATGCTCCGGTGCAAATTTTTTTCTAGCTCCTGCAGCACCCCAAGATTTTTAATGTAGAGAATAATGCCACTGGTGTGTTTTTCATCGGCAATGGGCATGGCATTAACCTGAACATTGACAAGGTTCCCGTTCAATAATCTCAAACTGAGGACTCTACGGATGGTGTGTGTTAGGGGATCCTTGGCGCGGCGGTATACTTCCAGCAGTTTTGGATTCCTTTCCAGAATCTGATAAATCCGTGTTTCAGGATTGAGGTACTGCTTGAATTGAAAAATTTCCAAGAGGTACTCGTTGTAAGACACAATTTTCAGGTTCATATCAATGATCAATAGCCCCTCATGGATTACTTGCATCATTGCCCGCACCCGGTCTTCAGATTGCTGAAAACTCTCGTTCAGATCCATTGTCTTTTCATAAAGCTTATGTATACCGGAAAATAACGGCGAAAACTCATCGTTCTTTTTGATGTGCGGTTCGTAATCGAATTCAGACTGATTCAATCTTTCAATCGCCAGGTTAACATCCTTTAAATTGGATTGATAGATCCGCGACGTAAAAAAAACCGTCAGCAAAATAATTGCAAAGGCGATTAGGCTTCCGCCCACCAACAAGGTAGTACGTCCAGCCCAAAAGTATTTGAGGTGCTTTACGGAAATGACCGTACGCAGGTAACCCTGGATTTCTTCATTCTGCCGGAGCGGCAAAATAACATCCACGATTTCAATATCGCCCTCCCATTTACGGCTCAATACCTGCGGCGTTTCGGTATTCAACAAATTAATTTCTGCGGCGTTCAGGTATTCCTTGCCTTCGATGCCGGACTCATCGCTCACGACGATCCGATTATCCTTGTCAATTAGCAGGACGTGGAGAATCTCCGAATTACCGCTGCTAAATCTTTTCAGGAGACGCCGGACGGGATACTTGTTGTACTGAGACAATTTGCTGATGTCAAAGTTATCGGATACAATTACCTCCCTGACCTGCTCGGTTAGAAGAAAAGCTATTTTGTTGGTCAGGTCGGAGTAGAAGGCATTGATAGTCGTATAGAGAAAATAAACAATAATAGCTTCCAGCAACAGCGTAGCGATCCCGATGATAAATAATTTTTTATAAATGGTTTTTATAAACATCTACAATCCGTGTATCATTGGAAGTCGTCTAAATTATTAAAATGAAAAGGGCAAGGCAATAAAAGAGTTCAGCGGGAGAAAGATGTGAAAATGATAATAAAGGCCGAATCTAGTGCGCCACAGCCTTCCTCAAAATCGATCGACGCGGCAGGCTGTGACGCGGGACAAACAAAAATACTAAACCGATGATGACCGGCGCCGGTTATGCCGGAGGCGTCGTATCGCTCTTCTTTTTGGTGGAAAGACCGAAAGGCAAATACGCCAGACACAAACCAGTAAAGCCGGTTAAAATAGATACGATTGCGATAATACCCAAAATAATTGCAGCAATACCGCTTATCTGGTTGGTGAAATAAAGGATAGCGATAACGATTGCTATCAGTATCCGGATAACCCGGTCTGCTGTACCCATATTGCTCTTCATTTTTGCTCCTCCTTTTTTAAAAAAGCCACCGGATAAGATATACTAATCCAACGCTAACTCCAATACAAATTAAACATGCCAGGATTAGTTTAACAATTTTTGTTTTTGCAGTTTCCATATTTGATTCTCACATCTTAATTTTGTCACAACCGGTTCATTCCGGACATTAATTCAAAATATATTTAATCGATGATTATTCCATCTAATTTACGTTTTGGAACATGGTGGATACCTTCACTGTCCCGATAATATTTAATATCTCCGCCTGGCTCGATATCTTCAATTACTACTATTTCTTTGGGTTTCCCCAAAGCGATGATCTTGAGTATTTCATATTGCGATGGAATATCTAAGACCCTTCGAAGTGCTTCTTTGTCTATTGAACCAATAATACATCCACCTAATCCTTTTTCAGTAGCTCCTAACAGAATACTTTGAGCCGCGATCCCAAAATCGCTATTAAACGAATTGCCAATCTCTGTATCTCCTAAAACAATTATGTATGCAGCAGGCCTTTCTCCTTCCGGAGGTCCGGGCCAATCTTCCAGATAACCCGCCCATGCGAGGTGTTGAAATATCAAAGCGTTTCTTTCAAGATCACGGGAAAGGATGTACTTTAGCGGTTGTAAATTTCTGGCAGAGGCAGAAAGCCTGGCAAGGTCAATAAGCTCTCTCAATGTCTCTATTTCTATTCCAAAATCCTGATGAAATCTCCGGTAACTTCTGTTTTTTAAGATTAAATCTCTAAGCATTCTGATCTCCTCAAAATCAAACTTATCCAACGCCAAAATCAGTGCTCTTGGTAATACTATCGGTCATCCACTCTCAAAAATTGCTCTATATATCTCGCCCATTGTCAGCCTCACCCCCTGCCGGTATGCATCCTCCCACCTTTTGGTTTTATCCACCCATCCCTGTTTGGTGGTGGTGGGTGGTATGTCGTCCCAAACCGGCTTGCCGGGAAAATTAATCGCAATATCCCCATTTACATAACGTTCTTGGTTCTCGTCCCATTCTGCCTGCCTGAGCTGTATGGCATTTTTAAATCCCAACCGCATTAAGGTCATCAAGCGATTTCTTCCTCCGCCGGCCGCTAAACATTTTGCTACGGGCAGGTAATGCATCCTCACCGGACCTTCTTTAACAAACTCTGAGAGATATTTTCTTTCATACAACCGATTTTTGGTAATCCAATTGATTTTTCCAGTAGGCCCCTCAAAATCTTCGAGCAACGCATGCATATCTGTAATCTCACTGCCATGGTCGTCAAGGTGTTGACCGTAGGGTAAAATTCTTACGGTCTGTCCATCGGTGGTGAAAGTAAATTCTTTAGCGCCGGGCAAGCCACTCTTTAGGGCCAAGGCTTTAAATAAATTATACTCCGGGTATCGAAGGTTGCAATAGGTTCCTCGTATCACCCGGAAAATATATCCGATTTTTATCTTCTCTTTAATGATGTTGAGGGTTTTTAAATTCATAACTAAACTTTGGCAAATTTAAATAGTTATGATGTTATCAAGCACAATCAGGTATCTCCATTTTTGTCATACCTGCGAAAAGCCGGCATTCATTCTCTTTTTTTCTGTTTTGTAGATTCCCGCTTTCGCGGGAATAACAATCAAGGCTAAGTCTTTCGACAATTAGAAGTTCGTTTCAACCTGGAATAATTTTATTCGACTTTACACAATTACATGAAATTTACAAAAGTTTAGTTTATAAGAACCTTTTTGCCAGCATGTTATACAGACGTCTGCGCATTCCGTCATAATTCAGCATCCTGGCTTTACCTCCTTTATCGGTTTGAACCCAAAATACCTTGCCCTTTAATTTTTTCAGATATTTCTTATCAATCATTTCCTCATCCTCCACGATGATTGGAAGTATCTCCACTAATCCCTTTGCCTTCAGTTCGGGAAGGAAGGAATCTAACTGTGCTTCATCTGATTTCAATCTGGCTTCGAGCGCCTGGGGATTTTCACTCTTGCGTTTGACTACCTCGCCTCCACATTTATCACAAATCCCTTCTACTATAGGCGGATCAAAATCACTAAAATTGGTTGCACAATCCACGCAGGAGCGGCGATTGAAACGAACGATGCCATCAATCAGGAAAGCTTTGGGTACATCCAAAAGGAGTACGAGATCGAGATTAATTTGGGATAGAAGTAAATCTGCCTGCGCCTTTGTCCGGGGAAATCCATCCAGCACAAAACCCCGCGCCTGCGCATCACTCTGACTCAAACGCTCCATGACGATGGGAACTACTACTTCATCGGGAAGGAGCTTTCCCTTTCTAGTCGTGTCAACAATCTTTTGGGATAACTCTGAATTGGGATCTTCCGCAACTTTTTTCCGCAAAATGGTACCTAATCCGATATGAACTAATCCCAAGCCTATTAAATCCTGCGACCGGTTTCCTTTTCCACTTCCTTTTAATCCCAAGAGAAGAATCTTTTTCCCCCGCAGCACTTTTTTGAGCTTTTCGAGGTCTACCAACTCATTCCCTCAAAAATGTCTAAAAAATTTTCATAACTGCTGATTATAAGGTCTGCCGTATTATTGCCCTTCCATTTAGCGTTGACGCCAGTAAATAGTATTGCCCGCATATTTGCCTCTTTGGCACCAACGATGTCGGAGTATTCAGAATCGCCAATGTGAATTGCCTCTTCCGTCCTGTGTCCTAACTTCCTAACTGTATATTCGAAAATCTGCTTATGAGGTTTGGCAACACCAACTTCGTCAGAGAAAGTAAGATGGGAGAAATATTTGGGTAAATCCTTTTCATTGAGCAGTTGCCTAACCGTCCCAGCGGAATGCCACCCGGTATTGCAAATAACCGCCAGCGTATATTTCTTCGATAAACCTTCCAGTACCTCTCTAATCCCATGTACAATCGGAGGGGGAGATTCCAAAGCAACTTTGTCGCAGTATTCGGCTATTTCAATAATTTCCTCATGGGGAAGCTGAATTCTAGCAAACTTTAAAATCGTCTTAACCCTTTCCCTGCTATTTTGGGTCTTCCTATTTTCTATAATATGGTTCTGGAATAATTTCGCCTCTTTTGAGAAAAGGTCATTTACTTGGTCTTGAGCAAGTGACAGTCCTTTCTCATTGAAAATATTAAAAAAATACTCTTTCCTCTGTTTACCCCTGCTGTTATCATCTTCAATCAAAGTATCCCAACAATCAAAGGTGATAGCTTTTATCATTATTTGGCTCCCAAATTATTTTGACTACACTATCATTATTTAGGTGATCACACTAAGATTGTAGAGAAAAAACTCATTATTCACAAGAAAAATCAATCCGGAATGTGTTAAAGCGATTGGTTGGCAGACTGCTTGGTTAAATCGCCTTTTTCAACGACGCCCGAGCCAGCAACCGGGTTGAATCAAGGGTGGGCAAAGGACAGCCATTCGGATCAACAATCAGGGGAATTTCGGTGCAACCCATGATAGCGGCATCACATCCCCTATCTCTCGATTTCTCCATCACCTCGTTAAAATACAACCTCGATTCTTCCCTGAAAATGCCGTTAACGAGTTCCCTAAAAATAATATTATTTATTCTCTCCCGATCGCTTTCTTCAGGTATTTCCCAACTGAGATTAGCTTCCTTCAAAACTTCAGGGTAAACCGGCCCGGTCATAAGATATTTTGTCCCAAGAATTGCCAGGGTTTGATAACCTTCTTCCCTTGCCTGTTCGGCAACTACTTCAGCGATATGCAGCCAGGGAATAGTTGCCTTTTGCCGCACAAATTTGAACGCTTCATGGATGGTGTTATCAGGACAAATGGCAAATTGCGCTCCTGCCTGGGCGACTTTTGCTTCCGAAGATAGCATGAGTTGTGCTACCTTTTCCAAATCTCCGGCGCGGACATGTATCATGTATTCTGATAAAGGATACGTATGCATTGTGATTTCAGGATGGGAATGCTCGCCCATTAGCTGAGCAGCTTCCGTGCAAATCGTACGGTAACAAAGCGCCGCTCCTTCGGCGCTGCATGCCACAATGCCAATATGTTTCGTCACAACATTCCTTCTACTGTTTGAAACTGAAGGTGAGACTATGCTATACTCTTAATTGGACTTCGGAGGTGTGCAGTTTTGGCTCACTGCAAGAGGTTCCGTGAGCAAAGCAGGAATAGCAACGGTGATGTTTCAACATAATGCGCACCTTCATCGCCTCTGTTAAGATTTCACCCAAATCATAAAACGGGTCATCGTCAACCAGTGTGCAGGCATACACTCTCATCTTACCGCCTTGTTTTATGACCATTTTGCTATAGTTGCACATAAACGCCGAACGGCTTTGCTCATCTTTATACTGGGTCATGCAGTTCTGGGTAATAAAAGGCACCTCATTCTCTGAATCGAGAGGAAACAGATTTGGGAATACCACAAAGGGCAAATTCTCTTCGATTCCTACAGATACCAGGAACGGACGATAAGCTCCATTGACCTCCTCACCATCTTCACCGGGAGTCTGCAATCTCGCTATGGAAACTGAAAATCCATTATTATGCAATCGACCCAGAGTTTCCAAAGCCATGCGGAAATTGCCCTTACCACGAGATTCATCATGCTTTTCCGGATCAGGATAATCCAGGCTAATTCGAAAACTCAGTCGATGTGGCTTGCCGCGCAGTGGCAACACTTCCGGCATGCGTACTTTTAACGGCTTAGTACCGTTGGTTAACACAAGGCAGGGACGATGCGTCAAAGCATAATCCAAAATTTTTGCTATATCCCTGATGATAAATGGTTCACCACCAGTAAACGAAAACTTTTCCACGCCTAAATCCATGGCCTCATCAACAAATCGCTTTGCTTCGGGAAAGGTTAGTTGCTCAATTCTATTATCGCCCGGTTTCGAGCCTTCCAAGCAAAACGGACAGGAAAGATTGCAAATTGTGCCGGTATGAAACCATAATTCTTTCAGTAATTGGGGTTGGATATAGCCTCGCGGAATTCCGTCCGGAGTAAACAGCCAATCTTTAGTTTGAGTATGATGCATGTTTCGGCTCAGGTTACGATTTTATTACTAAATTCAAAAACCGCCCTTTTGTTCCAAACGGTTTAAAACGCCGGGCAATTTTTTAGAAATGGTAGCTCAGTCCCAGCAATCCATGAAACGCCACATTCAGGACATCGGCGTTTCCGTCGCTGATGGGAATTCGCGAAAAGGAACCAATAAATTTTCCCTCAACCGCAGCAAAAAGCTTTTTGTACAAATTGAATTGTTTTTCGATAGCGATTTGAACTACCGGTCCGGCAATATAATAACCCATTTTGAAAATCCCTTTATTCTCGGAGTATTTCTCATTACGAATTGTTGTTTCAGGATGCACGAGCGCTATGCCTGCACCAACCCTAAGGATAATCTTTCGATGCTTCCATGCTCGATTGATGATAATGAGGTTATGCCCGTGCGATATGGAAAAGCCCTGAACTGCAGTGGGTTTATTTTTCAGAAACAGTTTGTTGTGGATTAATTCCACCTCCCAATATTTTTCCGTAACCAGGGCAATGCGAATGGAATAGTAAATAGGCGGCTCCAACGATTTCGTCTCATAATGTGCGCTCAGTTTTATGTCATCATACCCTGCTTGACGAATTACAAGCGGGGTCCTTAGATTATACACTAATCCTCCCAACCACCCAATTGTCCAGGAGGCTTGCACTGTGGGAGTGAAAACTAAGTTTAACCAGATAATAACAAATATGGAAACGGTGAATCGCTTCAATTTGAAAATCTTACTTATTTAAATCTTTTCTAATCCAGACAATGGCTTTATTGATATATGTTTCTTTATCATCCGCAAGCGGCTCTATTAGTCCCTCTATTTGGCTCCTCAGAGATGGATCTTTAGCATAATTCGTCAGCAAAACGATGCCCAGCCTTCGCTGCCAGAAGTCATTTGATTTAAGAAATTTTTTCGCAAGATCAAATATTTCCTCTTGTTTGATTTTGCAGATACCCCGTATTCCCTGAGTGGCCAATGTATCGCAGACCGCCCAATCCATAATTTCTTTGGAGAATTGTGCTAATAACGCGAGTGTCTCATCGGGATCGCTCTTACAAATTCTCCCCAAAATTTTGACTGCCAATAATTTTTCTTCAAAAGCCCCTGAATTCCATAATTCCCAGACCAAATCAAATTTAGCTGATTTGTATTGTTTGGCAAGTTCATTCAAAAAAGGAACGCGAACACCATAAACATTTTGGCAAGTCGGAATAAATTTTTGGAAGGAAGCTCTTGCCGCCGGATCGGCCATCTTCTTCAACGCCGATTGGATCCCCCTCAATGCTGCGCTTTGTGAATTCTCCATCAATTCTCTTCTTGTCTTGATTTGCTGAAACCTAATCCCAATTCTATACCGCTCAGAACAAACAAAATAATGGCTAAACTCCACATAATAATATATCCCCGGAGGGGAATTTCAATATTACCAAACATTAACCATAATGCCAGAACTACCCCACCGCACAAATTAATAGCAATAGCACCAGCCAATCCCAGTCCGGCTCGTGATTCTTGTTTGCTAAAGTTTTCAATCAGCAACGCAATTGCAATGCCCACTAGCACGCCTCCCAATATGCTTGGATAGAATGAAGTCTCAACGGAGGGTAGTCCAAAAACCTGAACGAGTTGGTGGGGAAAGAACAGAAGAAAGATTCCTAAAACAAAATTAGCTATCGCATCTGCTAAAATTATAGTTGAACTTTTTATTTCCCTCTCCAGGAATTGTTTTAACAATCATTATAGACGAACCATTTCACAAAACACACTTGAGTTATCTACCTCAACTATTCTTGTTGTTACATTAGACTTTGAGGATAACGACAAAAATTCATCAGCACTGACTGTCGTGGCGGTAAATCCATCCACACATACTATTTTACCGTCTCCTGTTTTTTCCGTATCTATCTTTCCTAATAATCCGGCGTCAGCCTGCAGGTGAAACCATTCCAAACGATCATTCCAGAATTTATCGGAATAAGTGGAAAACAGAATTCTGCCATCGCTTTTCGTTACTCTTACGCTTTCCGCAATAAGCTTTTCTTTATCAACATGAAAAGCTGAGATTCCGTTTTGAATGCAGACAACTACATCAAAACACTTTCCAGAAAACGCCAGGCTGATAGCATCCATTTGCAGGATGGAGCAATTCCACACATCATGCAGCATCGTCTGCCCCATCCTTAGACTGGAAAGGGATGTATCGATGCCAATGACTATTGCGGCCTTTGCCGCCAGTTGGGGAATTATACGTCCGTAACCGCAACCCAATTCCAGAACAACATCGCTTGAATTCAGTCTTTGGCAAACATGAGCGATTTCAGCGTCAAGGTATTGCCGGACGCGCCGAGGCGCAATCTCATAGCATTGCTGCAGCTTCGCTGCGGATAATCTGTCAATATAGTATCCTGTCATATCATCAACAGACTAATATTACTGTTACTCAACAATTGTACGCGCTCTATCCGCATCCTCTTTTCTGACCAACAGCTTCACACCCCCAGTCTGCTGCAAAGAGGGGTACATGCCGCCGACATCGTCTTTGGTGATCATAGCTGCTATTCCTTCACTTTCGAGACGCCCTTTGGCAATTTCGGCTTCTGTTTCGCTGCCAAAAACCTTAATCACAATCATTTCATCCATCATGGTCCGTTCCCTCTTAAAATATGACTAACTCTTTCAAAACAATTTCATTTTAAAATGTGTACTTACCAAAAACAATATAATTCGGATTTGGGGGGTTTTTAATTCCGTTTGGGAATGGATGGTATTTAAAGTAAATTCACGGGATTTCTTAAACACTCTCAATTCCTGGTTCGGAACATGAGCATATTAACCAGATACATAATCAAAGAGCATGCAGGACCTTTCTTTTTTGCACTGTCCGTCATCATGTTCGTGTTTGTAACCAAATTCATCGTCCAGTATATAGGCAAGATTTTTGGGAAGGGGCTTCCGCTTTTAACGATCTTTGAATTCATCTATTTAAACCTGGCCTGGATGTTTGCCCTGGCAGTGCCCATGGCGGTCTTGGTTGCCTCGCTGATGGCATTTGGTCGCTTATCCGCTGACAATGAGATCACGATACTCAAATCCTCAGGAATAAATATCTTTCAAATTCTGCGTTCATCCCTGCTTACCGCAGCAGTTTTGACCGTGCTAATGACTATTTATAATGACAAGATACTGCCTGATTACAATCATAGAGCACGTTTGCTTTACCACAGTATATCACAAAAAAAGCCGACTTTGGAGCTGGAGGAAGGCATTTACTTGAAATTGGCAAATTTTAATATCATGGTTGACGAAATTGAAAAAACTTTTGAAGACCGGATAAGCGATACGATGCTCGATCCATTGCCCAATTCCGAATCGTCAGATAAATTGAAAAACATCACCATATTCGATTACAGCGCAAAGGATATAATGCGAATCATAATCGGCGCGCACGGTTTTCTGGTGTTTGATAAAGCAAGCGAGAGACTTGTGCTAACACTCTTTGATGGAGAAATTCATGAGATCAACACCAGCGATTATTCGGAATACCGTAGGCTAAATTTTACTCGCAATGTTTTCTACATTCCCGCACCCGAATTTGTTTTTAAGCGCACTGATGATATGTGGCGGGGAGATCGCGAAATGAATATAGAAATGATGCAGGACGAAATCAGTAAACAGAAACAAGCGATTCAGGTCCAGCTAGCAGAGATCAACAAGAATGTAAAGAAGTATTTGATCGACCCCGATATAATCGCGAATCGCTTAAACGTTAAGCCGGCAAATATTGAAAATCCGGATATCGCCAGCCGGGTTCCGCATTCACGGGCGGTGCGAAAAACCCAAAGTCTAGAGCAACAAATTCTATCCAGTAAGGGAAATATTGATCATTTTGAAAAACAAATATACAAATACGAGGTGGAGGTTAATAAGAAATTCTCGATACCTTTTGCATGCATCGTATTTGTACTCATTGGCGCGCCTTTGGGCATTAAGACGAGAAAGGGAAGCTTCGGCGTGGGATTCAGCCTCAGTATTGGGTTTTTTCTGTTGTATTGGGCCTGTTTAATTGGTGGGGAGGAATTGGCCGATCGGCAATTGGTCTCGCCAGCGCTGGCAATGTGGTTTCCCAATATTGTCGTAGGAGCAGCCGGAATTATCTTAACCTACAGAACCTTGAAAGAAACAACCTTCATAAAGTGGGAAAAACTGCCGAAGTTTCTGAGAATATTCCTTAAAGGGTAACATTGTTAATGCAGATCCTCTCCTTCTATATCATAAAAAGATTCCTGTCAATTCTGTTTTATGCTACGTTCGCATTTATTGCAATTTTTGTCATTGTTGACTTGATTGAAAGATTGGATGATTTTTTGGCCCATGACGCCCAATGGATTCATCTCATTTATTATTACGTCTATTACATACCCTTTATCATCATCCTAACTCTTCCCATAAACATGCTGCTGAGCACATTGTTCTCAATCGGATTGATGGCGCAACACAATGAAATCATTGCCTGTAAGGCAGCGGGGATCAGTCTCTATAGAATCACATTCCCGATACTAATACTTGGAGTGGTAATCAGCGTTTTGTCCGGTTTGGCCAGTGAAACAATAGTACCTCATACCAACAAACAGCGTTTGGACATCTGGCGTTATGATATCCGCAAAGAGAAGAAAAACCTCCTAGACAAACGGAACCGTCTTGCTCTGCAGGATGGAAAGAACCGGCAAATCTACATTGGCTTCTATGACAGCGCAAAGAAGAAAGGGACCCAAATAAATCTGGTGTGGATAAACAAAAATGGAATCGAGAAACGATGGGATGCAAAATCAATAGAATGGAGAGAGGAACGCAGCGGATGGCTTTTCACAGATGTGGTTGAAAGAGTATTTACAGACTCAGCAGAGAATGTAACGTATGTGGATACGCTCTGGTACACCGATACGAAAATCTATCCCGATGATCTGGTTGAACTGGAGACCAAACCTGAAGAAATGAATTATGCAGAGTTGAACCGCTTCGTGGATCGAATGACCACTATTGGCGCCGACGCCCGTAAATGGTTGGTAGATTTGTATATGAAAATATCTTACCCTTTTGCCAACTTCATCATAGTGCTATTCGGGGCTCCGCTGGCATCCCGCAAGCGGCGGAGCGGACCGGCTATTGGATTTGCAATAGCCCTGACAGTCAGTTTTATCTATTTCTTGTTTTTGCGGACCGGGCAGGTTTTAGGACATAAGGGAGATTTGAATCCCTGGATTGCTGCTTGGATTGGCAACATCGTTTTTGGAATTGGGGGGATAATTGCGATGTTGAAGGTGAGGAAGTAATAAAATCCTAATATTTGCATTAGGATTTTTCGTTATCCATTATGAGACTCATTTCATTAGCGTCATCTTCATGGTCTGTGCGAAATTTCCAGCCACCAATCGTGCAAAATAAATACCCGCAGGCGCATCATTATTTTGCTCTGTTGTGCCGTCCCATTGAATTGGGAACTTGCCTGGATTCATTTTACCAGTGTAAAGAACCTTTACTACTTGTCCTATTGAATTATAAATAGTTAGTCGCCCCTCGACCGGGCCATTCCTCGAATAAGGAATATCAAATTGTAAAGTTGTGCTTGGATTAAAGGGATTGGGGAAATTCTGATATAATTTAAATTCATTAGGTATATCGGGAGAAACTGATACCAAGCCGCCCAAATTTACCGTTATGGAAATCGGGCCATGTTCGGTTCGATTTCCATTATAATCCACGTCAAACAATTTATACCAATAGGAATGGCCGTTAACGATAAAATCATCCACATAGCTGTATTCATGTCGGATTGTGGTACTGCCGTGACCGATTAATTCGGGATTGTTCATGTAACTTGAGACCGGTTCGTATTGTCCATTTTCCTCATACGCCCGCCACACTTCAAAACCAAGGTTGTTGACTTCGCTTTCGGTTGTCCAGAATAGTTTCACACCTTTATTTGTGAGCGTTGCTGTAAATAGTGATAATTGTACCGGCAGGGGAATTTCATTCACTCCCCTAGTATATGCTGCCATTATCTCCCCGTCAGTAAGGGCTCTATTCCAAATTGCAACCTCGTCAATCCCGCCGTCAAAAAATCGAACTTCGCCTTCGCTCAGGTTCAAAAAACTATATCCAATATAGTAAGGCAAGTTAGGATTTACGAGAGTTCCACCTCCGGTTAATTGCTCTATGAAACTCCCATTTTGATACACCTTTAAGCTACTGCCATCGTATGTTCCTGCAAAATGTACCCACTCGCCGAGCGTTATTGAACCGGTGGGCTGTAATTCATAGTCCCAGCTTGTACCAGCTTGCACATTAATAGTCCAGTCGATATACCCTGTGGTGGATTCAATTTCAAATAAGAATTGACCTTCTTTATATAAAATACCTTTATCATAAGTACCACTAACAACGTCCGGATTTATCCAGGCCATCACAGTGATTCCATTCGCTGGATCTGGTAGTGAATTAGAGGCTGTAACAAGACGATCATCTGAACCATCAAAATCCAAAGCATTGGAAACCTGACCTGTTGTTATGGAGGAAGGGCAGGCCGGGGATACACAAGACGCATCTAACCCGCCAAGATTATCCACAAAAGTAGTCCCGGTTTCATCCAGGCTCCAATGGTGGATCAGGTCAGATCCAAGTTGTGCGTTCAATAGGACTGGGATAAAAGACAAAAGATATACGAAAATAATCTTTGAGATAAGCCTTGAATTATTCATGATAAGTCCAAGAATTTATTAACTGTGGTTTTTAATTAATTGTCGATACAATCTGCCATAACTTAAGCAAAATCCTTTAAATGTGGCTTCACTTCAGCAAGGGTGGTGCCTGAATACCCACTTAAAAATGGCAGCCGGACACAATTGGCAAAAATAATGCGGTGGTGTATATAGATAGAGTTATGCTAATTCCAAAAGGAGAAGACTAAGAAGATGTATTTAAACTGAGGTAGTGGAGGTTGGATTCATTTCCCTCGAAAATTGTGGTATTCCTTTGAGGGTATTGAAGTTAGCGGGATAACGCTCTTTCGTATATGTAGCTATTTTCTGAATTTTTCCCAAAAAATTATTCACATCTTCCGCTGTTTTGTTATAAGGAGATGCTCCGGGCATTAGTTCTGTTGAATGAAACATCATATTTAGAACAGTGGTGCCGTTTGATATGACATTATCCACTAATTTTATCATTGCTGGAACGGTCGAATATGACGGTCTCAACCACACCAAATCCAGGTTAAGAGTCGTGCGCAGCAGGCGCCGGATCCCTAAGTTGGGTAATGAAGGATAAATCTTCTTGAAAACATCAGGTGCTTTTCTGGTAAATTCAACCGTAATCGGTACTTCAAGAATGTTGCTCTCCCCTGAAATGCAGACATCCTCATAGCTAAGAAAATAGGGATTCAGATCAACAAGCCCAAATGAGGGCTCATCTTCAATACCATTTTTCCGATACGGAACAACACTGGAGTCTATTTTATAATTCAATTCCTCCAACACAGGAATTGATGTCTCATCAAAGCCATAGCGCCCTGCTCTATAGGAGATCGGTGTAATTCCGAAATTATCTACCATTGCTTCTGTTAAAACTTTCAGCTTCTTAAATTGAAGTTCTGGCGGCAGATTATTGGTATAGGAATTCCTAAAATTCAAATCTTCATTATAAGGAGGATTACACCATGGATGAAGATGAGCTCCTAATTCACAATTACCATTCTTTAATAATTCCTGTAATACCCGACGGGAGTTACTATTTGACACAACTGGATAATCAATAAAATAGGTAGGGTGAATTCCCAATCGGTTACAAAACTCCTGAAAGGATGGTAAGTATTCTATATTATCAACAGTATATTCGTTATGTCTTTTATAGTTGCCTCCCCAAAGACCTTCCTCTTCGGTATCAACTGTAAGTAAAAAATTGATCATTCTGTTATTGTTTCTCAGGTTTTGACTATAACTCCGGTGATTTTTCACCTTTGATTTTCTGGAAGAGTCACGACTTCCCTGCTGGCTTTATCCCAGGTTGATCTTTGAAGTTTCAACATTCCTTTAAAGAAGCCAACCAATGCGGCATAATTTACCATGCAGAAATAAAAAGGCACTTTGAATATCTTATTAATATCTCTTTTTGAGAATATCCAACCTACCCCTGCAAATACGTAGAAGACAAACTGCAACATAAAAAAGATTTTCCAAAAGATATTTTGTAACAAAACTATGTTTGCCATGAAAAGCAGGATCAAAAAAAATGGGGTTAGCCATCTGAACAACTTATGTGATAAATACATAAACCATTCCTCAATCTGATGATATCCCGGTAAACCCTCCTTTTTTATGAGTGCCTGAACCGCACCTGCAGTGATTCTTATTCTCCGCCGAATTTCTTGTGAGATTTCAGCGATTGCATTTTCGAATGCAACGGCCTTGGGATTATATAATACTCGGTAGCCTTTCTTGATAATGTTCATAGATGTAACAAAATCATCCAAAATAATATCATTGGAAGGGGGCAAGAACGCTTCTTTCTTAATACTATACATCGCTCCATCCACGCCTATAATTGAGCTAAAATTGCTCTCGCACTGTTGAATAAATCTTTCATACCTATAATAAAATCCTTCAGATTGACCAAATTCGGGTTTATCATTCAAAATCTTAACATCACCTGTTACGCCCCCTACGCCGGGATCTTTGAGAAATTTGACAAGCTCACGTATGCCGTCTTTCTGATACATGGCGTTGGCATCAGATAAAACCAAAACCTCATGTTTTGCCTTCGGAATTGTCAGGTTTAATGCCCTTGCTTTGCCTCCCCGGGGATATACTGGATGCAAAACTACGCCACGATCCGAGTATTTTTCAACAATGGAATTTGTTCTGTCTTCACTCCCGTCCGAAGCGACTATAATCTCCAATTTCTCTTTTGGATAATCCAATGAAAAGGAGTTAAGAATTTTTTCTTCAATAACATCTTCCTCATTGTAGGCTGCGATTATTAAAGAAACGCTTGGAAGATAAGATTCATCAGCTGGAACACGGTTATCTCTTAATCTTGACAGCAGGTAAATTAGGATGGGATAAATGGCATATACATAAAGGAGAAAGGAGAGGGACGCAAAAAAAATCGCTTTCGCCGCTAACATATCTTCAAGAATGTAATTATGATGCTATTGGAATATATTTGTGGGGCTGTGTCATTGATTTCCGCTATTTCTTGGGTGGATCTTACCAACATAATCCTTCATACTTAGCACGTAAATTATCGATAGTCTTTAATATTCTGACGAAATCTATGACAATGAATTTTGAGTCTAGATGATTTATAGTATTTTCAAACTCCTTATTCTTATTACCAATAATCAAAAGTTCGGAATGTTCTAGAATGTCACCGATATTTTCGACCATCAAGTTGGAAATATGGGGAATCTTTTTGTTAATATATTCCTTATTGGCACCGAATAATTTTGCTAAATGCACATTGCGGTCATAAATGCGAATATCATATCCTTTGCCAATGAGCGTTTCAACAACCTCAACCATGGGACTCTCCCTCAGGTCATCCGTTTCCGCTTTAAAACTGATACCTAAAACACCAATACGCTTTTTACCATACGAAAGAACCATCTCAATCGCCCGATGAATATGATCCTTGTTACTCCTCATTAGCGAGTTAACAAGCGGGAGTTCCAAATCATTCATTTTAGCAAGTTGGGATAACGCCCTAACATCCTTCGGCAAGCAAGACCCCCCGAATGCAAAACCCGGCTTTAGATAGATGCTGGAAAGATTCAGTTTCTTATCCATACAAAAGATGTCCATTAATTCATGGCTATCAATGCCAAATTTTTTACATACAGTTCCAATTTCATTTCCAAAAATCACCTTGACCGCATGAAAGACATTGTTGGCATACTTTATCATCTCGGCAACCTTGACACTTGAACGAACCAGAGGAGCATCGATGGACTTGTAAATTTCAGCCAATGCATCTCCACTCCGGCTATCCAACTCACCAATTATCGTAAATGGGGAGTTGTAAAAATCTTTAATTGCGGATCCTTCGCGCAAAAATTCTGGGTTTGAGCACCCTCCAAAATCCTTCCCAATTTTCTTACCGGAAATGTTTGAAATAATCTGAAGAGATTTTTCAAGAGTCCCGGGAGGAACGGTGCTGCGGATAACGAACACGTGGTAATGATTTGTCTTTTTTAGTACTTCACCTATCTGCTCGGCCACTTTAAATATATAATCAAGTGTTACACCGCCGCTTTTCTGACTGGGAGTTCCTACACAAACAAGTGATATATCTGATTTCGCTACAGCTTTTTTGTAATCACTAGTGGCTGCCAGCTTTTTAGAACTTACCGCTACCCTTATTTTTTCATCGAGACCTGGCTCGACAATGGGGCTTTTACCCGAACTAATGATATCAATTTTTTCCTGACTGACATCAACTCCAATAACCTCATGTCCTTCGGACGAAAAGCATGCTGCCGAAACACATCCGACATAACCCAAACCAAAAACTGCGATTCTCAAAATATCATCTCCATGCTTAGCTGACTAAAGAAATTCAAACATTAAGTTAATTAAAATAAACTTATTTCACATTCCCTTTTTAGCTGTTTCAAGACAAATTTCAGCAAATACATCGGCAACTTTCTCCCACCTGAAGTTTTCATAAACATACTGGCGGGCACGTTTACCAATTTGTTTCCGCAATTGTTCATCCCGGAGCAAATTGACTACCCCGTCAGCAAAACCTCTCTCGTCATCGGCCAAAAATATATGCTCTGAATGTCTCAAGGGAAGACCCTCCGCTCCCACAGAAGTTGAAACAATCGCCTTTCCCATGGCCATCCCTTCGTAAATCTTCATACGCGTTCCGCCTCCAATCCTGATTGGGACAATAAATATGGCACTGTCTGAGATATACGGCCTGGTATCTTCAACCCACCCCGTTATATCAATGTACGGCTTGTCTTTAATCATTCTCAACAATTGATGAGACGGATTTCGTCCAACAATGACCAGTTTAACATCTGGCTCTTTCTGTTGAATGAGAGGAAATGTATTTTCCAAAAAATGTTGCATTGCATCATCATTGGGCAACCAATCCATTGCCCCCACAAATACGATCTGTTTTTTTTCCTGCGCTTTCCCATTCCCGGAATAAAAATCAGTATCAACACCGGTGGGAATTGTACGGACATTATTCAATTTGTACCATTCTTCCATGCGCTTCTTATCTGCGTTGGATACGGCTATGACAGAATCGAAAAGACTGCTCTGCTTTTTCTCCTGATAAAACATTCTCTGGAATTGCATCCACCAGAATATTCTGGAAAAAGGATTCTTAGAACGCTGCATATGTCGCTGAAAGATAGTTGCCTCCACATTATGCTGAAAGAGTATTGTGGGGATACTCTTTACTTTGCGGAAGTTTAAAGTGGATTGCATGAAATCGCAGATGCCCAAATC
>Ga0209536_100001854_pt1 | contig 34603 bp, 24 predicted proteins | sample DeeMarSeWOR28_12_FD_187461 | JGI IMG/M metagenome (GOLD analysis project Ga0209536, IMG submission 187461) | Marine sediment microbial communities from White Oak River estuary, North Carolina - WOR-2-8_12 (SPAdes) (version 2) | ecosystem: Environmental > Aquatic > Marine > Intertidal zone >...
CCCCTCCGTGGGCTCGAGCACGACACACATCCCGTCGACATTGGTGTAGCCCGTGGGGCAGGGGATACCGCCACAGCCGGAGGCCGCAAGGACCGAACCCAGAGCGAGCAGGGCGCGTGCCCGAGAAACGAAAGCGCGCAAGGGGCGCCGCGGATGCACTTGCAGGAGGCGTGACATGTCGATGACTGCTTATCGACACTTCCGATCGGAAGTTGCGTCTTTCGAGACGAACGCCGAGCGTACCTGCATTCGCTGCGTTTTTATGTGAATCCCCTTACAGCCCGGGGGGAAAGAACGAGCGGCGAGCCGCACTTGGCCTCGAGGCAGTCGGGCCGCATAGTGGGAAGATGGGGACGACGAGCTTACTTCGTGGGGGAATGCTCCGGGTGCCGTTCGTGGCTTGCGCCATGGCGTTCATCACCGTGGCCGCCGGATGCGGCGACGATGCCGCGCCCGCACCGCTGGCGCCGCCGGACCTGGCGCGCTGCGACATCACGACGAGCGCGTGCCAGCGCGGCATCTACAACTCGGTAGCAGCCATGCTCGACGCCAGCGGCTATCGAATGCCGAGCATTCGGACGATTTCGGTCGATCAACATGCAGACGAGGTTCGGAGCCGCATCGATCTCGACGACCTCACCGGGGAAGATGCGGAGACGCGCGGGCTTCGGTTGATCGGGTTCCTTCCGTCAGCCTCCGAAAGCCTGACAGCAACGCAGGCGGAATACTGGATCACACAGGTCGCCGCCTATTACAGCCGCAGCAACAACAGCATCACGGTCATCGATCGCGACTACGACGACGGAAGCGCCCAGGTCATTCTGGCGCACGAGTTCATTCACTCCATTCAAGACAGCCAGTTCGATCTCAACACCGTGAGCAGTGGAGCCGACACCGAAGATCGTGTGATCGGGGTGCGTAGCGTGATCGAGGGCGACGCCGTTCATAGCTCGTTCGCTTGGTACTACGAAGTCAGCGGCATCGCGCTCGAAGACATCGACTGGGACGAAATTCACGCGGACGGCACGACGCGACTCCAAGAGCGAGCTGCGGACGTGGAGATTGCCTTGCTCGACACTGCGTCGAGCTTTCCTTACTCGTACGGATTCCAATTCATGACCAACACCACGCTTGCCGAGGGCCTCACGGGGCGCGCGGAGGCGTTCGGCGAGCCGCCGGCGACCGCGGCCGAGGTGATGCGCGGATATGGGATGATAGCGCCGGTCGCGGACTTTCCGAGCGTCGCGCATCCCGCTCCCATCGAAGGGAGCGAGATTGCGATCGAGAATCGCTTTGGTGCCTGGTACGTGTACGGAACGCTCCGACGGCAGGGGCTCGAGCACGAAGACGCTTTGGACGTCTCGCTGAGCTGGGAGGGGGACGAGCTCGCCATCTATCGAGGTGGCGACGAGGTGATTGCAGTCTGGCGCGTGCGCTTCGACGATGCGGCCACCGCGTCCATCCTGAGCGACCGTGTCAACGACGCGGGGGACGGTGCGAGGTCGGCCGTGGCCTTTGGGGACGATGCGTTCGTGTTTGCGGCGGAGAGCTCGGACACGCTGGTCGCCTGGGCTTCGCAGCCGCTCGACTCGATGACGGCCTCCATCGTTCCGAAAGCGGAGCGCCGGATGGGCGGGGCCGTTTCCGTCGGTACCTGCTTGCAAACACTCGACTTTTCCGTTCCCAGTCCGCCGCCTCTCTTGCATTAGCAAGATTCTAGGGCTATTCTTGCGTATGAAAGGAGCCGGGATGGCGACTGCCACCTCGATCGCCGTCGACGAAGCCGCTGTCGTGACCAAGGCGCTGCTGCGCGCGGCCGAGGTGCTGGGTCTCTCTGCGTCCGAGCTCGCGGAGATCATCGGCGCCAGTGAGTCGACGCTGTCGCGCATCCGCAATCGCAAGCGCGGTCCGATCGCGCTGCGGAGCAAGGAGGGCGAGCTCGCTTTGCTCTTCCTTCGGGTGTTTCGAAGCCTCGACGCGTTGGTCGGGGGCAACGAGGCGAACGCGCGCGCGTGGCTCGGAGCCGAAAACCACCACCTGGGTGGTGTTCCGCTCGAACGCATGAAGAAGATCGAAGGCCTCGTCGATGTTGCAGAGTATTTGGACGCAATGCGCGGAACGATTTGAGCCTGCGCGACTCGCGGGCTCGCCGTGGCGCGCGGTCGAATCGCAACACGTGACTTCGACGCGAAAGCTCGTCGACTCCGACGACGAGCAGCAGGTGCTGGAAGCTTGGCTCGACACGGCGAAGCCGCCATGGCCTTCGGGGCGCCGGTTCGTCGGCCTTCATTACTTGCTCGCGACTCCGTTTCGCCACCCGCCTCTTCGATACGGCTCGCGCTTCGGTACGCGCCGCGAACGCGGCATCTTCTACTGCGCCGAGGCGCAGCCCACGGTGCTCGCCGAGAAGGCCTACTACGTGCTGCTCTTCTTGGAAGGTACCGAGGCGGACATCACACCGCTCATGCGCCCACTCACGCTGTTCCAGGTTCGTATTTCGACGAAGAAGGGTGCAGACCTGACCGCCGCGCCGTTCCGCCCGTTCGTCGACGAGATTTCCTCCCCCACGACCTATCGTGCGTCGCAGCCGCTCGGTGCAGCCATGCGCCAGGCAGGCATCGCGGCGTTTCGATTTCAATCCGCGCGCGACCCCGCGAAGGGAGCCAACCTCGGCCTGTTCGAACCGGTCTTCACGACCAAGACGCCGCTGCACCCAGAGCAGTGGATTTGCACGGCCAGCCGTGAGCGCGTCGATCTGCAGCCCGGTCCCGCCGTGCTTCGCTCGAGAGCGAGCTTCGACCGGCGACGATTCGAAGTCGATGGCGTGTTTCCGGCGCCCGGCGCGACTCCATGACTCACTCGCGTAATCCCGCGGTTGACGTCTACGAACGGGTGCATCCCACACCCGTAAAGACGTGCAGCAGGACGATGTCCTCAGGAGCCGGCAGTTACAACGTTGACGTATGGGGCGCAGGCGCGCACCGGCGGCTCCGCAGGCAGCGGCGGCGAGGGCGGCGGGGCGCCGTGCTTCCAAGAGCTCTAGGACCAGGGCCTCACCCAGTACGTCGGAATGTTCGAGCCGGAGAGCACGATCGAGCCGGAGCAAGAGGGCGGCGTGATGACCCATCAGTTCGCCGTTCCCGAGGACCCGAGCGCAGAGCCCCGCGGCCCGCTCTGCTTGCGCGGCACCGAGTACACCGTCGATACGCGCGAGGGCAGCTCGGATGCTCTGGTGATCTACTTGCAGGGCGGTGGCGCCTGTTGGGACACGTTCTGTTCCGCTTTCGAGGTCACGAACTCACTTCCGCCGAGCGGTATCTTGAACCCCGAGCTCGAGGGGAATCCCGTCGCGGATTGGGACGTCCTCTACCTTCCCTATTGCGATGGCGCGCTGTTCGCCGGCGACGTCGATCGGGTGCTTCCGAACAGCGTCATCGGGGAAGCGGATCCGGGTGAGAGCCAGGCGTATCAGCGCGGACTTCAGAACCTCACTGCAGCGTTGGACATCGGTCTTGCTGCGTTTCCAAACCCCAGTCGCATCTTGCTGACCGGTATCAGCGGGGGTGGGCTTGGCACCATCGCGGCGCTGCCCTTGGTTCGTGACTACTATCCAGAAACGGAAATCGTGGTCTTCAACGATTCGGGTATCGGCGTGGCCAAAGAAGGGGACGCCGACTTCCTCAACGAGACCCTGCTCGCAGGTTGGAACGCGACTTCGCTCGTCCCCGAGTCTTGCTCCGATTGGACGAGCAATGGGCACGTCACCCGGCTCCTCGAGTGGCAGCTCGCGGCGGACGACAACTTCACGATGAGCGCGCTGAGCTTCAGCGCGGATTCGGTGATCAGCACCTTCTTCCTCATGATCCCTGCGGCGCAGTTCACCGAGTCGTTGCTGAGCGAGACGGGCCGGACCACCATGCTTTACGAGGATCGCTACAAGCGCGCCATCGCCGAAGGCACGGGTCACACCTTCGTGCTGACCGAGATGGCGAGTGATGGCGGCGGCGGTCTCGATACCGACATTGCGGGCACCACGGTACTCGACCGGTTTACCGCCCATATCGAGGGCAGCGAGGCCTGGATCGACCTCGTCGACGAAGGGCTCGAATAGGGATTGACCCGGGCCCCGGCTTCGCCCAAAATAGAACACGTTCTATTTTCCTCCACCCTCTCGAAAAGGGGTCTCCCCCTCGTTCGTGGGGTTAATTTTCGGGTGCATGCATGAAGACTGAGATTTGTGAGCGGCTGGGGATCGAGTTTCCGATCTTTGCGTTTAGTCATTGTCGAGACGTCGTCGCAGCCGTGAGTCGCGCCGGCGGGCTCGGGGTGCTGGGCGCGGTGGCGTACAGTCCGGAGCAGCTCGAGCTCGAGCTCAAGTGGATCGACGAGCACGTCGACGGAAAGCCGTACGGGGTCGATACCGTGATTCCGGCGAAGTACATCGGCAAGGATCAGGGCGACGTCAGCAAGGAGCAGCTCGAACAGATGATCACGCCGGCGCATCGGAAGTGGATCAACGACCTGCTCGATCGGCACGGCGTTCCGCCGCTGCCCGACGACGTCGAGCAAATCGAGGGGCTACTCGGCTGGTCGGCTTCGGGCGGCCGGGCCCATTTCGACGTGGCGATGAAGCATCCGATTGCATTGATTGCCAACGCGCTCGGCCCACCTCCCGAGGACATCATCAGTCAGGCCCACGACAAAGGGGTCATGGTGGCGGCGCTTTGCGGCACCGTCCGTCAAGCGATCAAGCAGAAGAACGCAGGCGTCGACATCGTCATCGCCTCCGGATACGAGGCGGGCGGCCACACGGGTGAGATTGGGTCGATGGTCTTGTTGCCGCAGGTCGTCGACGCAGTGGCGCCGACCCCCGTGCTCGCCGCGGGCGGCATCGGCTCCGGTCGCCAAATGGCCGCCGCGATGGCGATGGGCGCCGCGGGTGTGTGGACCGGCTCGATCTGGCTTACCACCGAAGAGTCCGATTCGATTCCCTCCCTCGTCGACAAATTGCTGGTCGCCGATTCGACCGAGACGATCCGCTCGCGCGCCATCAGCGGCAAGCCAGCTCGCCAGCTCAAGACGGAGTACACCCGTGCCTGGGAAGAAGATCCGGAGTGTCCCGGCTTTCTTCCGATGCCGCTTCAGTTCATGGCGACCGCAGAGGCCACGCAACGCATTACGCGCTTCGCACAGACCGGGGCCGAGGGCTCGGCCGCCCTTCTCGGCACTCCGGTCGGGCAGGTCGTCGGCCAGATGAACACGCGCAAGCCGGTCCGCCAGGTGATCGAGGAGATGGTCAGCGAATACATCGACGCCGTCGAACGGGTGTCGGGCCTTCTGCCCGACGCCGACTGATCACGGCTTACTTCTGCTGGCAGGCGCGGGTCACGTCGCGGGCTCGTCGGGCCACTTTGCCGTTGCGGTTTGCGCCCAGGTATTCGGCTGCCAGTGCGCAGCCTTCTTCCGTGGGCCCCAGTAGCACGGCGAGTCGGCCGGCCGCGACCGGCATCGGAACCGGTGCGGCTGCCGCGCTTCGGAGGGGCTCCTCGGGCGAGCGCTCGCGGTCCTCTTCGATGTCGGCCTGCAGGATGAGCAAATCGGCATCATCGGGTCGGATTGCCTCCGCTTCCCGCGCATAGCGCACGGCGAGGCCGCGTTTTTCGTCCGCCAGCGCAAACCGCGCTTTGACGATCAGCTCCCAGACCTGAACCTGCGGGCTCGCCTCGAGCTGGTTACCCGCTTCGTCGACCACCTCGAGCGCCCGTTCCAGGCTGTTCTGCGCGCCGAGCTTTCGTCGGCCATAGAGTTGGGACAGCGCAAGTCCCGTGTCCGCGAGACGCGCATCGGCGCCGTCGCGCTTGGCGCGTTGGAAATACATCGCGGCGCGGCTGTAGTCCTCCGCTTGGATGCACAGGCGTGCGCCGGCGAGTCGTAGGTCGACGTTCTTGCGGTGGCGGCCCATGGCGTTGCGCATCGTGGTCATCCCGCTCTGACCGGCGCCGGTGCGCACGAGGTATCGGACGCGCTGTTGATCGGCGCGCAGGTCGAAGACCTTCGCGTCGTCCATCTGCTCGATGAGCTCGGCAGCGCGGGCGAAGTCGCCCATGTCGATCAGAAGGGCGACGAAACCCGAGAGAGCACGAGCCTCGCTTGCATCGATCTGCAGCGCCTTCTCGTAGCTCGCTTTGGCTTGCTCATTCGAGGCGATGTCACGCGCGGCGTCACCCCGAAGCGCGTAGAGTCGGGCATCGTCCGGACTCAGCTCCACCGCGCGGTCGAGCGCGGCCAGCGCCTCGGCCGACTTCCCCTGGGCGAGCAAGATCCGCGCACGGCTGCCGTGCGCCCAACCTTCGTTCTCGAACGCATCGAGGGCTGCACGTGTGATTCGATCTGCCGGGGCGAGGAGACCCGCCTCGATGTACGCCTGTGCGGCGGTGTCGACGAGCGCGAGGTGATTCGGGTGCGCAGCGAGCCCAGCACGGAGCACTTCGAGCGCCTCTTCGGTCGCTCCCTGTTCGAGCAGCGCGCCGGCCAACGCAGTCGACGCGGCGACGCCCCATTGCGGGTCGCTCGTGGTCTCGCGGTAGAGCGACATCGCGCGATCTCGCTCGTCTTTGCGCGAGGAGGCTCGAAGGAGCTCGGCGATCACGAGAGCACGAAAGGGCGGTTCTGCTTCCTTATCGGGGCCAAAACCGGCACCGCTCAGGGTCGCGAGACCCGCGCGCATGTCGCCACTCTGCGCGTACCACCATGCGATGACGTGCGCGCGCGTGGACAGGTCTGCGGACGGTCCGCTCGTCAGCCGCTTCAAGAGTCGTCTGGCTTCTCCAGTGCGTTCCAACGCGAGCAGAAGCTGAGCCGTGCCTACCAATAGAGTCTCGTCTACCCGAAGCTCCGGTTCGGCGGCCGCGCGTGCATGCTGATACGCGGCGGCGATCGCTCCCGACCGATAGGCGAGCACTCCCTTGATCAAGTGGGCCCACGCTTCGTGAACGATGCTCACGTCATCGTCGGCGAGCACGGCGTCGGCCAGGGCAATGGCGCCCTCCGCGTCGTCCTGTTGAAGACCGATGACGCGTGCGCGCTCGATCTTCGTCGCGGAGGTGTCCTCGGTCACCGTGTCGAGCACGGCCAGCGCTGCCTCTGCTCCCTCTGTGTGCGCAACGATTCGAGCGAGGAGGGCAGCAGGCTCCGGCGCGCCCGGGCGCGCCTCGACGACAGCACGTGCATCTTCGGCGGCTTGGCTCCATTGACCCCGCGCCATGGCCGTCATCGCGCGTCCGCGCAGGAAGGCATCCGCTTGGTTGGTGTACGTCGCGGGTCGCTCGGCCTCACCGTGCGCCGCCCGTGCATCGCCCTCTGCCAGGAAGGAATAGACCCGCGCGATCCGCTGGTCGGGATCGTTCTGACTCACGTTCTCGGCCAGTAGCGCCTCGGCCGCCTCGAGCCTTGCCGCGTCACCGCCGAGCGCGGCCGTCGCGAGTAGGCGTGCGCGGACGCTCGGGTCTGGTTCGCCTCTGAGCAGGGAAAGCGCGGTTTCGATCGTGTCGGGGCTGGCGTCGTTGATCACCTCGTCGAGCGCCGTGGCGAGTCGGGCATCGCGAATCCACCCGAGCGCCATGTGCACGATGAAGAAGAAGATCAGCGCAGCGATGCCCGCTGCTACGAGTCTACGGATGCGCCGCTTCAATGCTTCTGCCGGAGGCAAAACGATCTTGTCGACTGGTGCGAGCGAGGGCGTTGCCTCGTCGACCTTGAACAGATCGGACCGTTCTTTGCGTGAGCTCGACTCCTTCTCGGCCACCGTACATCCCTCCCCGACGACGTGCACCACTAGGTGCACATTGTCGCGTCAATCGGGGCGATGATGCAAGTCTACGGGGCTAGAGGACGAAAGGGATGATGCTTCGTCGGTCTTTTGGGTAGTCCTTGAAGTGCTCGAGGTACCACCGGTGATTGGAGAAGGCGCGCGGAACTAGGTTCGTGGCTGTGAACCACGCGAAAACCCAAGCGGGCACGGTCCATGCTGCGAATGCAAAGCCAATCCACTCGACGATCTCGCCGAAGTAATTGGGGCTCGAGACCCAACGATAAAAGCCGCCGTAGGGGATCTTGTACCCGCTCTCGCCGGGCTTCCGAAGGTTACGAAGAATGGCATCGGAGTGCTGATTGATCGCGTAGCCGCCAAAGAAGAGGATGAGCCCGAAGATGAAGCGCGGATCGGTCAGCCACGCGGTGCTGAGCAAGTGAGGGGCGAGCTCCGTGATGGCGTATGCGTTGGTGGCGCCGTTGGCGGTGTTGAACGCGAAGGCGAGCGCACCGGTCACGATGGGCTTCTGCTTGTGGCCGCCGCGCATCCTGAACGGATAGATGAAGGAGCGGTACACGTAGTGAAGCAAGTACAGGCTCAGCAGAATCAGCGGCACGGTCTGCCAGGCGTTGTCGGACATGAAATAAACGACCACGAACCCGATCGGGGAGGGCGCCTCCATGATGACCCATAGGGCAGTGGCATTGATGGTCGGACCCCAGCCTGGGCGTAGGTGCCTCCCGTACGGGGCGGAGATGAACAACAGGAGCACGAAGCTCACGATTCCCAAGACGATGATGCCGAGCACGGTCCACGTGTAGAGTGGGTGCGCTTGCAGGGATTCGCTGAAGGCGTCGGTGATCGGCATCGGTCTCGCAGTCGGTCGTAGATCGGCCTAGACTTGCCCGGGTGGCCCCTAATTGGTTCATCGGGTTTCCAATGCAAGTGGAGGGGTTGCACCTTCCGCCCGCCCCGCGCCGCGTGCGCGTCTTCGCCGCTGCCGATCTGCACATTACCTTGGGCTTCCTCGGCTCGGTGCAAGAGGCGGATGCGCGCCGCGCGTGGGCGCAGATCGGAAGCTTCGCATCTTTTCGTCCCGTGACGGGCAGCTTCGAAGGGGTGAGGGCGCTAGGCCACCCGAGGACACCTTCTGCTCTCGCCGCGATGGTCGACGAAGGACGGGACGCGATGGCGGAGATGATCGCAGAGGCAAAGGGCCCGCTTCTCGCGGCGGCAGATGCGCCCCCGGACGATCGGGCGCCGCTCCCGCACATGACCCTGGCGCGGATTCAACGCCGAGCGCGAAGTGCCGAGCGACGCGAAGCGCTCCGATGGGCCGAGACGATCGATCTGCGCGGAATCCGGTTCGCCGCCGCCTCCGTCGCCCTCTATAGCTGGGCGACCGACCGGCAAGAACGCCTGTTCCGAATCGTCGAACAGCACACCCTGTGACCGTAAGCTGGCGTTTTTTCGACAGATCGAGTTCAATACCGGGCGTAAGGCAGACGGCGCGATGTGGAAGAAGGCAGTCTTTGGCACGGGGTTGGCAGGCTTCCTTGGCTATGTCGTGTGGTTTTCGTGTCTCAGCAGCGCACCACACCAAATCGAGTGGGACGTCGCCAGCCGTGTCGCCGACCGGCTCGACCGGACTGGGTTCGCCGAGGTGATTCCCGTCGTGGATGGTCGGGATGTCGAGCTTCGCGGTTCGGTTGACTCGGCCTCGGATGCGCGGCGCGCGGAGCGAATCGTGAGCATGGTCAGGGGAGTGCGCGTGGTGCGCGCGAACATGCTCGTTGCGGAGCAGAACGGTGACGGGGGAGGTGACTCGTGATTTATCTGATGCTGCAGATGAGCGCGGCGCTGCTGATCGCAGCGGTGTCGGGGGCGGCGCTGTTGTGGCTGGTTCAGCTGTTGTGGGGAAAGCTCGTCGCGCCCGTGCGCGCGAAGACGCTCGAATACGAGCTAGACGCTGCACGTTCCGACCTCATCGCCCAAGACCAGCGGATTCAATCACTGCAACGGCAGGTCGAGGTGTCGCGAGACAAGACCCATGCGCTCCAGCGGGCGAAGCGACAGCTCACCGCCACTTTGGACGCGAGAAATCGATCACTGCACGAGGCGAACACCCGGTTGGCGGTTCTGGAGGCGGACTCGAAGCCCACATCGCGGGAGTCGGTGGAGGACCTCCGCCGTGAGCTGCGCATGGCGGTAACGGAGCGCGACGAGGCAAAGACCGCGCTTCGTCACTCCGAAACGCGCGGAGAACGACTGCGTGCGGAGCTGGAAGTGCTGCACGGAATTCACGAGCGGATGCTCGACGACATCGAGAAGCTCAAAGCCCGCTTGCACGAGGCGGAGCTCGAGCTGAAGAGCACCGGGGAGTCGCGGCCCCCCGCTTGGCTCATGGTTCAGCCGTACGGACCGCGCGACGATCTTCAACGGCTGCAGGGTGTGGACCCGATCCTCGAGCGCTCGCTGAACCGCTTGGGCATTTACCACTTCCACCAGATCGCACGATTCGAGCCTTCCGACGTCGAGTGGCTCGTCGAGCACATCGACGGCGTCCCCGAGCAGACCATCCACGACAGTTGGATCCCGGATGCCGGCATGTTTGCAGGCACGGTCCGGGGCAACTGACCGTCGGCACCATCCGCAGCGCCGATGCGTGCCATGAGCTCTATGGCGCTCAGGACGCGGCGTCGAGGGCGCGATCGGCCAAGCTCGCGAGCGCTTCGCGCGCAGCCTCGAGGTCGCGTTCGAGGTCGCCTAGTATCGGGCGGGCCTCGTCGATGGCCCCGACGCTCTCGAGCTTCGCGCAGGTCGCGCCGAATCGGCGCGCTCCGAGCTGCTGACTGCTGCCCCGAACCATGTGCGCGGCGGCGTGCAGTGAGTCGAGGTCGTCCGCCTCGATCGCAGCGTTCATCCGATGAATGCTGTCCTCGGCGGTCGCGAAGAAGCTATCGATGACCTCGCAGAGGAACCCAGGCTCGTCTTCTTCGAGCTCGAGAAGCTGCGATGTGATCATCGTGTCCAGGGCCTCACGCGGCAAATCCGACATCTCGTCCACCGGCCCGGCTGCCCATCGAAGCAGCGACCTCTCGAGCTGCTTCTGGGTGAACGGCTTCGACAGGTAATCGTCCATGCCCGCCGCGAATGCGGTGCGGCGATCGCCCGTCATCGCGTGCGCGGTCAGCGCAATGATCGGGACACGCGGGCGTCCCGACTTCGCTTCGCGCGCGCGCTGAACGCGAGACGCCTCGTAGCCGTCCATTCGAGGCATCTGACCGTCCATGATGACAGCGGCGTACCCATGGTCCTCGTCCAGGGCATCGAGTGCCGCGAGCCCATCGCCGACGACGTCCACGTCGTATCCGAGCGCCTGAAGGTGGGCCATGACGACCTTCTGATTCGTCGCGTTGTCTTCCGCGACGAGGACGCGCATTCCATTGGAGCTCCGTACCGGCCGCGGCGGCGCCGGAACGGAGTGCCGCTCGACGTCGTCGAGGAGCCGTTTCAGCGAGTTGCCGTGGCGGAGGGCCGCCAGCAGTGCCTCGATGATCTTTGCACGGCGAACGGGTTTTTCGACGTGGACGTGGATGCTCGCCTCGCGCAGCTCGCTGATCTCGTGCTTGTGGGAGCAGATCGCGATCAAGGCGCTGCCGCGCATGTTCGCCACTCTAGCGAGCTCGACCACTCGCACTCGCCAGTCAGTGCCGAGGCTGCGGAGATCGACCAGTGCGACATTGGGGTAGGGCGGCGCGCGGAATGCGCGCACGACCAGGTCGAAGCTCGTCGCCGCGGTGGGATGCATGTTCCAGGCTTCGAGCTGGGTGATCAGCGTTTCACGCGCACGGTTGTTGCTCTCGAGCACCAATACTTCCATGCCGACGAGCGCCTCCGTCACGGCTTTTAGATCCGCGCTCAACCGCTCCTCGAGCTCGAAGCGAGCTTCAAACGAGAACGTGCTGCCTCGACCGACCATGCTCTCGAGCACGAGGCTCCCCCCCATCAGCTCCACGAGCTGCCGGCAGATGGGCAGCCCGAGGCCTGTTCCGCCATATTCGCGCGTCGTCGATGCATCGGCTTGCGCGAACGGACGGAAGATCGTCTCGCTGCGGTCCTTCGAGATCCCGACACCGGTGTCCGATACGTGGAGCCGCAGGGTCACGTGTGAGTCGCTTCGGCTCGTCAGTCGCACGCCGACGACGACTTCGCCTTCCTTCGTGAACTTCAGTGCGTTGTTGACCAGGTTCGCGAGGACTTGGCGGAGCCGAAGAGGGTCTCCGCAGACCTCTCCGGGCACACTGGGATCGATGTCGGCCAGTAGCTCGATGCCTTTGGCATGCGCGGCCGATGCGTAATTGACGGTGATCTCCTCCAAGATGGCAGCAATGTCCAAGGGTACGGACTCGAGCCGCATTTCACCTGCTTCGATCTTCGAGAAGTCGAGCAGATCGTTGACGATCCCCAAGAGGGAACGCGCCGACTTGTGGACCTCTTGCAGGTAGTCGGTTTCTCGGGGTGGCAAGGCCTTCGGGTCGATGAGCTGCAGGAGCCCCAAGATACCATTCAGCGGAGTGCGGACCTCGTGGCTCACGTTCGCGAGGAACTGCCCTTTGGCCTGGGCGGATGCGAGCGCAGCGTCGCGCGCACCTTCGAGCGTTCGTGCCTGGGCGGTTGCGAGGCGGCGCATGGCGTCCGCTTCCGCAGCCTCTTCGTGAAGTGTGAACATGAGCCCGCGCCGCGACCACATGACCAGACCGCCAACGACCGTAGCTGCCCACAAGTGAAACAGGCCCAAGCTGAAAGCGCCGTCGGAGTAGCCCCAGGCGAGGGGAACCCAGCCGACGAACACGACACCCACCATCACGGCAAACATCGACGTTCGGTAGAGAAGCGCACCCGCCGCCACGATGGAGATCGCCAAGGTCGCCGTGTTGCTGATCGAGCCACTGACGGCGAACATCGTGAGCCCGAGACCGGCAGCGATCGCGATGGTCGCGACTGAGATGGGTGTGTCGAACCGAGGGTCGTCGGCCCGCATGCCCGCCCAGACCACCAGGCTGAGGGCTGCAGCAAAGCCGCAGATGAGGACGTGTGGCTCGTTCGGGAGGAACGGTGGCGCAGCCAAGAAGAGGAGGGCGGCCATCGCATAGATGAACGCAAGCACCGGAAGCATGTGAGATAGCGCCCCCAGTGAGCGAAGACGCGTCTGTTCGTCGCGCTTGCGTTGGTGCTCGCGTGCCTCGTTCATCCCCCAATTCACAAATTGCCCTAGCGGCGGGGCGTTGTCACAGCATCACCCGAAAAGACGACGATAATCGGCTCGAAAAAGGCCGCGAACCCCTTTTAGGGGGAGTGAATTCTGCCAAAGTTCGCCCATGGGCGGTGGGCCGAAGGCGCAGACCGAGCTCCAGCAGCTTGCTGAGCAGATTCGGTATCACGAGGCGGCTTATCGCGCGGGGTCGCCCGAGATCCCGGACGCGGCCTTCGACGATTTGGTCGAGCGGTATCAGGAGCTTGCAGACGAGCTTGGCGTCGATGCTGCCGAGCGCATCGATGCGACGCCAGGGGCCGATCACACCGCGGGATTCGAGACTGTCGAGCATCGGGTGCCCATGCTGTCGCTCGAGAAGCTGTCTCCCAACCGGCGCGATAGCAACGGGGAGCTGATACCGATCGCCGAGCAACTGTCGGCGTGGTACCGGCGGCGGCTGAAGGAGCTCGAGGTCGATACCTTGCCTTTGATCGTAGAGCCCAAAGTCGATGGAATATCGGTCTCTCTTTCGTACATCGACGGCACGCTCGAACGTGCAGTGACCCGCGGTGACGGTCGGCGGGGAGACGTGATCACGAATCAGGTCCGTCAGCTCGGCACGGTACCCGTTCGGCTCCATGGCGTTCGCGAGGGCGAGCTCGAGATCCGAGGCGAGCTCTACTGGCCGCTTGGCGAGTTCGCCCGCTTCAATGCCACGCTCGACAAGCAATTGATCAATCCCCGCAACGGTTGCGCGGGAATGATGAAACGCAAGGATCCGGCGGGCCTCGAAGAAACGGGAATCCGCGCGTTCTTCTACCAAGTTGCCTGGGATCAGGGGGTCGAGCTCCCGGACAGGCAGGGTGCGGTATTGCAGTGGCTCGCGGATCGCGGCGGCGAGGTCTACCTGAGCGAGGTCTTTCGTACCGATTCGGAGGAAGAAGCCTTGCGTCATTGTGACGAGTACCAATCGCGTCGTGAGGCTCTCGACTTCGACATCGACGGAATGGTGATCAAAGTCGACGACCTCAAGATGTACGCACGACTTGGGTCGACCGGCCACCATCCGCATTGGGGGATCGCATACAAGTTCCCGCCGGAGCGAAAGCCGACGAAGCTCCTCGACATCGAAGTGTCGGTCGGAAAGTCCGGCAAGCTGACGCCGGTCGCCATCCTCGAGCCGGTCTTCGTTTCGGGGACGACGGTGAGCCGCGCGTCGCTTCACAACTTCGTCGAGCTCGAGCGCAAGGATGTTCGCGTGGGCGACACGGTGCTCGTCGAGAAGGCTGGCGAGATCATTCCCCAGGTGGTGGAGGTCGACAAGAGCGAGCGAAAGCGGGGCTTGAGGCGCTTCGTGCCGCCGCGCGAGTGCCCCACCTGCGGAACGGAAGTGGTGACCGAAGAGATCTTCGTATATTGCCCGAACCCCGCGTGTCCGGACCAGGTGCGAGAACGTCTGCGCCACTTTGCAAGTCGCGGGGCGATGGATATCGACGGGATGGGCGCGGTGCTGGTCGATCAGGTCGTCGACAAGCTGGGTGTTCGCGCGCCCGACGATCTGTTTCGACTGGACGTCGACGCGCTCGCATCGCTCGATCGCATGGGAGTCAAGAGTGCAGAGCGAGTCGTCGCCGGTTTGCAGGCGGCCAAGGGTCAGGGCCTCGCGCGCGTGCTCAATGGCCTGGCGATCCGGCACGTCGGCGAGACGATGGCCGAGGATTTAGCGGCGTATTTCAAGACTGCGGATGCGCTGCTCGAGTTCGCGGCACGCTATGCAGCGGAGGACGAAGACGCCATCGAGACCGTCGCACCCGCGAAGTCGACCGAGCGCGGCGCGATCGAAGGGCTTGCGCGAAAGACGGCCGACAGCATCTTTGCGGAGCTCGACTCGCCGGCGGTGCGTCGAGTGTTCGACGGCTTGGCGGAGGTGGGCGTCGACTTGAGCGCGAACTCGACGGAGGTCAGCGAGGTGGCCGACGTGGCGGGCAAGACGTTCGTGCTGACCGGCACGCTGCCGACGTTGAAGCGCACGGAGGCCACGAAGCTGATCAAGGGCGCGGGCGGAAAGGTGTCCGGATCGGTGTCGAAGAAGACCGACTACGTGGTTGCCGGCGAAGAAGCCGGGAGCAAGCTCACGACGGCTCAATCGCTCGGCGTCGAGGTCATCGACGAAGCGGCACTTCTGGCCTTGCTCGGGAAGAGGGCGTGATCGTCAGAGCTCGGGCAGCGCCCGAGACAAGCGCCGAAGCGCCTCCTCGATCTCGGGCCGAGCAGTCGCAAAGCTGAACCGGACGAAGCCTTCTGCGACCTCGCCGAAATCCCGGCCTGGGCCTAGCGCGACCTGGGCCTTTTCGAGAATGTCGAAGCAAAGCGTCAGCGAATCTCGCTCGAAGTGGCGCATGTCGACCAGCACGTAGAACGCTCCGGGCGGGTCGATCGGGATTGAAAGGCCCATGTCTCGAAGGCCATCAATCAAGATGCGCCGGCGAACCGCGTACTCCTTCCGCATTCGCTCGACGTGCTCGGCGCCATGGGCGAGAGCGGCCGAGCCCGCCTGCTGAACGAACTGCGACGTCGAGATGAAGAAGCTCTGCATCAGGCTCTGGAGTGGGCGCATCGCTTTCATGGGTGCGATGAGGTAGCCGAGGCGGAAGCCGGTCATCGCGTAGCGCTTCGAAAACCCGTCGAGCACGTAGGTGTCTTCGGTGAATGCGAGTGGTGAGGTGACCTCGGCTCCATCGTAGGTGAGGCCATCGTAGATTTCGTCCGAAAGGATGGGGATACCGAGGCCGGCGAGCGCTTCGACGACCTCTCGAGGTTGCACGGCGCCCGTGGGATTGGCAGGGGACGCGAGAAAGATTGCCCGCGTTCGTGGCGTCACCGCCTGTCGGACTTTGGCGACGTCGATGACGAAGCCATCCGCGGGGCCCGTCGGAACCAGCACGGGCGTACCGCCGCAAACCGCGATCATATTGGGGTAGCAAGGGTAGTGTGGTGTTGCGAGGATCACCTCGTCGCCGGGGTCGACTAGGAGATTCAGGCAAAGAAGAATTGCCGGTGACGTTCCACTCGTGACGACGATCTGATCCGGATCGACGGCGACACCGCGGCGCGCCTCGCAGTTCTGCGCGATTGCTTCGCGCAGGCTGAACAGCCCACGACTGTCGGTGTAGTGCGTCTCCCCCGATTCGAGCGAATCGACTGCAGCCTGAACCGCCGCTCGGGGCGCATCGAAATCCGGCTCTCCGACCCCGAGTTGAACGATCGAGGCTCCAGCTCGTGCCATGGCCATCCCCCGCTCCATGACCTCCATGGCGAGGAATGGCTCCACCTCGTGTGTCCGCTTCGCAAACATGCGGGCTATGCTAGCCTGTCCCCGATGGAGTCGCTTGTCGTTACGGTGATTGGGAAAGATCGCCCCGGGCTGGTCGAGTCGGTTTCAGCCGTCGTCGAGAAACACGGTGGCAGCTGGGTGGAAAGCAGGATGAGTCGGCTCGCAGGCGAGTTTGCGGGGATTCTTCGTGTCAGCGTGCCCCCGGAAAGCGCCGATGCGCTGACCCACGCGCTCGAGGGGCTGAAGGCGGGCGGGCTGCGGGTCGTCGTGGAGCGCGGCTTCGAGGAAAACCCCGAAGAAGGGCACCTGATCCTTCTCGACCTGGTCGGCGGAGACCGACCGGGGATCGTGCATGCGATTTCCGAGGCGCTTGCCGCGCGCAACGTGAACGTCGATGAGCTGAACACGGAGTGCGAGGGCGCCCCCTGGTCCGGAGACACGCTGTTCAAAGCAACCGCGCGGCTGCGTGCGCCGAAAGACCTAGACCTCGATCAGCTTCGCGAAAGCCTCGAGGCCATCGCTGGTGACCTGATGGTCGACGTCAGCATCGGCGAGGTCGAGTAGAGCGTTCGTCCGCGCGCGCGGAAAACGGCGCAGAAGGCGCCTCGCAGCATGCGCCTTTTCCTCCGCGGTCATGAACATTCGCAGCGTTGCGAATCGGTACATGGCACGCAGATTCGGGAACAGGGCGAGGTAGATCTGCCACGACCCGTCGTAGGCCGTCGTGTCCAACGCAAACGCGAGTCGTTCATCATCGACACCGTTCGTGGCGTCGTCGGCGGGGGTCGCCAAGAGTGCGCGCACCAGTCGATCGACGGCATGAGCTCCGACTCGAACGCTCGTCGATCCGACCGGATTGAACGAGCGCCGCCTTCGGGTCCAGCTTTTCCGCCAGCGCTGGTCCCAGGCGTACAGCAGCGCATTGTCGAAATGGGCGAGCGCGATCAGTCGGCTCCACTGCATGCATTGCCGAACAGTGCGGCTCGCCCGGAGGGTCACTTCGAGCACTTCGTCCCGCGTCACCGGCGCGCGCCGCCTCCGGAACCGTCGCTCGATCCATGCGAGCTCCGTCGGGAAATCGCGGGCGGCGATCTGCAGCGGGTAGCTCGGCTGCTTTCCGAGATCGAGGGCGATGTCCTTCAGGTCATCGAAGATCTGAAACGCCGCCAGCAGATAGCCCCAACGACGGATTACGCCGGCATGATCGCCGGGGTCGAGGCCGAGGAGCCGCGCCCGGAGATCGAGCCAGAGCATCATCACCATGTTGTTCTTTCGATAGAAGTGCCAAGCCGTGCTTCGAAGCGGAAGCCGGTCCGCCCGCCGTTCAGGCGCGGTTTCACAGAGCTCGACCTCGTCGAGGTACGTCTGAAAGCAGTGGTGCAAGAAGAGGTGCGTCGCATGCACTACGGGGGCGTCCGCGCTGGCGAGCAGGTCGTCGATGACCCGTGCTAGCTCGTCGAGTCGCGTGAACAGTTCAGAGAGCGAGAGCCCGAACTTCGTCGAGTGAGCATCGGGGTCGAGGCCGCGCTGTTCCAAGTCGCGGAGCGTGAAGCTCGCGAGCGGTCGCTTCGCGGTGTCAGCGGAGTACAATGCGCGCACGACCTCCCCAGCCGCGTCGTGGCCGCCAGCCGCTGCGGCGAGCTCGTCGAGGAACTCGTCGGCGAGCTGCATGTAGAGGAACGCGATGTCTGCCAACGCCGTGCCGGTCGAAAGCGGAAGGCCGCCAGCGCCGCGAAATGCGAAGTTGTCGACCAAGGGTCCGATCTGCTCGATCGCGAAGTAAGTCTCGCGCAAGGCTTCGTGCTCGAGGACTGAGCGCGGAACGAGCTTGCGAGCTCGGCGGCGGCGAGCCCAATAGAACGGCAACATCGCCCCGTGGCGGAAGAAGTCGGCGTTCTGCCGAAGCTTCTCCAACCAAATTGCCTTCGCGGGTCGACGGGCGCGTGACCGCTCCCACATCGCCGTGACCTCGGCTCGCAGGGCCGACGCGGTTGCTGGCGTTTGTTCGACGTCGGGGGCCGGATGCAGCAGCAGCGTCGTTTCGTAGCACAGCCGCGTTTGCTCCGAGCCCGGCTCTTCGGCGACGATGGCTGCGAGCTCGGCTTCGTAGCTGCGGAGCTTGCGTTCGAGCGCGCCCATCACACCCGGCTTCGCTCCTTCGGTGTGCAGGAGGCAGAGCCTCGCGCTCAGCACGCTTTGTAGCTCTGCCGCGATCGGGCTCGAGGAGCCGAGATCTGCACGCATGTAGGGGTGGCGCGCGAGAACCCCTTCGGCGCGTCGAAGCGCCGCATGCTCTTCTTCGCTGAATGAGGGCGTGGTCAGGGAGGCAATGAGGGTCATCGAACCGAGGAGTTGTGACACGCCCTTCGGGGCCCTCCAATTCGCGGCCCCGAGGTGCTAGGGTCGGTTTCCTGCCGATGGCCAGAACCAGGCGAAAATCAAGCTGGCGAGCCCCATTTCGCCGGGTCGCAATGGCGACCGAAAACGCGCTCGAGCTCGCGCGCCTCGGGCACTTCACCGATCCAGAGCACGCCCCCTACAAGGTCGTCCACGAGCTCTCGATCGCGAGGCTCCGTCGCTATGGCGGCGACGGGCATCGCCCGGCCGTGGAGGCGCCGGTGCTCTTGATTCCACCGCTGATGGTGACTGCAGAGATCTACGACGTTGCGCCAGACATCAGTGGCGTCACCGCGCTCACCCAGCTCGGCCTCGATGTTTGGGTCATCGACTTCGGCTCTCCGGAGCACGAAGAGGGGGGCATGAAGCGCACGCTCGACGACCACGTGAAGGCGGTCAGCCAAGCCGTAGATCTCGTCCGCGAGAGCACGGGTCGTGACGTTCACCTGATGGGTTACTCGCAAGGAGGGATGTTCGCCTATCAGACGGCGGCTTATCGGGCATCCGAGGGGCTCGCCTCGCTCGTGACGTTCGGCAGCCCGGTCGACATCCACCGAAACCTTCCGATGATCGACGACACGATTGCCGGGCGCGTCTTCGAGCTTGCGCAGGGCGCGATCGATACACCCATCGACAAGCTCGAGGGCCTCCCTGGCTTTCTCACGAGCACTGGCTTCAAGCTTCTTGCGGTGCACAAGGAGGTTGGTCAGCTCGTGGACTTCGTCCGCAAATTGCACGACCGGCAGGCGCTCGAAAAGCGCGAAGCGCGGAGGCGCTTCCTCGGAGGAGAAGGATTCGTCGCTTGGCCCGGCCCGGCCCTGAAGACGTTCATCGACGAGTTCGTCGTCCACAACCGGATGCTTTCGGGCGGGTTCGTGATCGACGGCCGCACCGTCACGTTGACCGACATCCGCTGCCCGGTTCTGTTCTTCGTCGGCGAACGCGACACGATTGCCAACGAATCGGCCATTCGCGCGATCCGCGGTGCCGCCCCCAACGCCGAGCTTCACGAGGTGTCGATGCGGGCGGGTCATTTCGGTCTCGTCGTCGGCAAGCAGGCAATGTCCTTCACCTGGCCGACGGTAGCGAGCTGGGTTCGCTGGCGCGAGGGCGTCGGTCCGGAGCCCTCCGTGCTGCAGGCGCCTCCGCCGCTCGAGGAGCCTGAAGAGGCTGACTTCGAGGAGGTCGATTTCGACCTCAAGCTCTTCTACGAGGCAGTCGCCGGTACGGTTGGCGCATGGTGGCACCGCCTCGGGCGCGCGACGACGGATCTGACCGATCAACTCGACAGCTTTCGATGGCAAGTCCCGCGGTTGAGCGTGCTGCAGCAAATGCGGCCGGACACCCGCATCAGTCTCGGGCTTGCGCTCTCCGAGCAGGCGGCGTCCCACCCAGCGGGTACGTTCTTCCTTTGGGAGGGTCGCGCGTTCTCCTACGCGCAGGCCGATCGTCGCGTCGACAATGTCGTGCGGGGTCTGATTCAATGCGGTGTCCGTCGCGGTGATTCGGTCGCGGTGTTGATGGGACCGCGCCCGAGCTACCTCTCCGTCACGGCCGCGCTGAGCCGTTTGGGCGCGGTCGCGATCTTGCTGAGCCCGGCCCGGTCGCGCGAGACGCTCGAGGAAGCGATTAGCGCTTCGGCACCCCGATTTTTCGTCGCGGACCCCGAGACTGCCGGGCTCGGCAACGATCTCTGCGACCAAGTGCTCGTTCTCGGTGGCGCCAACGAGGAGCGATCGTTGCCAAAGGGCGTCGTCGACATGGAGCTCATCGACCCGGCCGAGGTTGCGCTTCCGGGCTGGTATGAGCCGAATCCAGGGTGTGCGCGCGACATTGCGCTCATCATGCTGACGGCCGGTCGCGGCAAGAAACCACGATCTGCCAAGATCACCAATCAGCGCTGGGCGTTCTCGGCATACGGCACCGCGGCAGCATGCACACTTTCTCCTCGCGATACGGTTTACTGTTGTCTCCCCCTCCACCATCCGGCAGGCATGCTGGTGACGGTCGGAGGTAGCCTCGTTGGCGGGTCGCGGCTGGCGCTCGCCACGCGGTTCGAGCCTGACGCCTTTTGGGAGGACGTCCGGCGTTACGGCGCGACCGTCGTGTTCTATGCCGGCGAGATGTTACGCGAGCTCCTGCGCGCGGAACCGTCCTCAGCCGACAACAAGAACCCGATTCGTCTCTTTGCCGGAAGCGGGCTTCGTCGCGATGTGTGGCGCCGCATCGTGGAGCGTTTCGGGCCGGTCGGAATTCTCGAGTTCTACGCGTCCACCGAAGGGAACGCGGTACTCGCGAACGCGTCGGGTGAAAAGGTCGGCGCGCTCGGGCGCCCACTTCCCGGTAGCGCAGAGGTAGAGCTCGTGCGCTACGACTTCGACGCCGAGGTCTTTCCTCGTGACGAACGCGGTCTGCTCGTGCGTTGCGAATCCGATGAAGACGGCGTGCTCCTGGCGCGCCTCGACGCCCAGCATCCCATGGCGAGCTTCACCGCTGGTGCCGAAGCGGGTAAGCGCTTGCTCCAAGGAGTCTTCGAGCCCGACGACACTTGGTTCATCACCTGGGATGTTCTTCGGCGCGATGCCGAAGGGGACTACTGGTTCGTGGACCGGGTCAGCCGCATGCTTCGGACGCCCCATGGCCGCGTTGCGACCCGTTCGATCGAGAATGCCCTCTATGGGTTCGAGCCCCTCCGTCACACGGTGGTGTACGGCGTCGAGGAGGGCGGCTTCGATCGACCCGTGGCGGTCGTCGCTACCCGCGGCAACCGCGGGATCGACTTGCAGGCGTGGAACGAGTTTGCCGCCGGCCTCCGCCCGAGCGAGCGGCCGACATGGCTGAAGCGCGTCGAACGTATTCCGATGACCGACGGCTTTCGCCCCAACAAGTCCATCCTCGAGAGCGAACCGCTCGACTCGGCCGCCGAGCTGTACCGCTATGATGAGCTTGCCGACTGCTATCGCGGGGCCGATGCGGAGGCCCTGGCGGCGCGCCTCTCGTGAGCGTCTGGTGTACAAAAATCGCCCCGAGCGGGCTCTCTTGCTACATACCGTCTCGATGAAGGCCCGACTCCTCATCCCGCTGCTTGCCTCGATGGCCGTGAGCCTTCTTGCGTGCGCCGAGCAAACGAGTGACGGCCGCGCGTGTTTTCAATCGTCCGAGTGCAAGACGGGCTCGGTCTGCGCCGCGACCGTGTACGGCAACTTCTGCATGCGACAGTGCAGTGAGGACGTGGTGCGTTGCGATGACGCCCAGGCTTGCTTGCGTGCCTCGGACCTCGGTTCCGGCGGCACGGGAGGCGCGGGCGGTGCGGCCGGATCTGGGGGCGAAGGCGGCGTCGGTGGCGCAGGCGGCGTTGGTGGCGCAGGCGGCATCGGTGGCGCAGGCGGTGCCGGCGAAGAGGACATCTGGGTCTGCTTGCCTGGCGCCCTGAACATCGAGAGCTCCGAGATCATTCCGCGCGTCACCGGAAGCCCCTGCGACTACAGCATCGAGTGCATGGTCGGTGGTGTGTGCGTGTATAACCCCGTTGGCATGTGTTCGGGCCAGGGCATGGAAGGTCCAACGTGTTGCGCCGAGCTATGCAATCCCGACATCATCAATCAGTGCCCGGGCGATTTCGTTTGCATCGACCTCGGCACGGGTCGAGGTTTTTGCGGGCCATCGACGTTTGAAGAGAATTGACCGTTTACGGGGGGCCTCCCGAACATTAGACTCCCCCGGGTCATGCCTACACCCCAAGAGACAGTCGACGCGCTTCGTTCCTACTTGCGGACACATCCCGAGGAAATCGGTCGAGCGGTCCGCAGCGCCCTTGGCCTCCGGTTCGGCGTTCCGTTGGCCGCCCTTCGATGGCTCGGTCAGCAGGCGGAGCGAAGCGGCAAGGTCGAAGACTTGCAGATCCACTCGGTTCCGCCTGGGCTTCGACTCGGCGGCAACGTCGATTTGATGAACACGCCGATTCGTGCCGGCGCGATCATCTTCGTCGAGCGCGTGGTGTTCAACGACGAGGAGCTCACGGTCGCGCTTCGGCTCGAGGACGTGCAGCTCAAGCTGAACGGGGACTCGGACACGCCCATCGCCGCCCTCATCAAGTCGGGTGCACTCGATCTTTCGAATCCGGGTACGCTGGTGAACTTCATGCCCAACCGCTCGCCCGTCCTCGCGGAGGCCAACGGCAACCGAATCGTTCTCGACCTCATGCGCGACCCGAACATCGGGAAGAACCCGCTCGTCCGCCGCGCCGTGTCACTTTTGACCTCGTTCGTCACGCTGCACGGTGTCGAAACCGACACCAAGCACATCGACATCGCATTTCGCGCGTTGCCCAGCGGGCTTGGCGGCGCGGTGAAGTCGGTTCGCAACAACATCGTGCTTCCCTCGATGGGTCGGCTGCTTCCGAGAGCGAGATAGCGCCGTGCCAACCTGCCAATCCTGTGACGACGAGGTGGACGAGCTCGTTTCTGTGAAGGCGGACGGACGAAGGATCCGAGTCTGCGAGGACTGCGCCGAGCGCATCGCCGAAGAAGCGGAGATCGCCGAGATGAGCGAGTCCGCCATCCAGGACATGATGGGCTACAAGGGTCGCCGCTGACGGCGGGCGAGAACGCGAGCCGAACCGCCCAACCCATACGTCGCCGACGCGAGTAACAGAGCGAATTTGGTCAGGGCGAAAGATGCCGCGACCTGTGGGTAAGGCGACGGGGACGTGAAGCGGTTCAGCTCGTAGAGCAGGACGCCGTTTTCGAGCACGTCGAACGCGGCCGCGAGTGTAGCCGACCAGGCGGCCCGAACGCTCCACTTGGCGTCGCCCAAGCGCGTCCCGACCCAGAGGGCGAGCGCCGAGAAGAAGAGCGCGTAGATCGAGAGATAGATGAAGTCCACGATCAAGCTCAGGCGTGCGTAGCCGAGTGCGTTTCGGCTCCTCCATTCGAGTAGGATGCGAAGCGCCTGCTGGGGCGTCCCTGCAAGCTCGAAGGACACGATGCCGTGCGGCGAAGACTCCCCCTCGAGTGGCACGTCGACGAACATCATCAACGCCGTTGCGAATACGAGCAGGGCACCGAACCTGACGGTGAGCGAGCCGAGTAGAGATGGCTCGACTTTGGCGAGCGGATGATCCACGGCTGTCAGCTATCCGGCGTGATCTCGTTGCCGTTCGGTGGTGATTCGGGCTCGGGCGGCTGGGGAGGCGCGCCACGGCGTTTCAGCGCTTCGAGCTCCTCCTGTGCGAACTCGAGCTCTAGCTCGGCGCGGCTCCGGGCAGCGACGGCCTTCGCCACGGCGCTCTGAAGCTCTTCGGTCTTGGAGGCCTCGGCATCCAGGCGCGCGTCGAGTGCCGCGAGCTCGCCTTGGAGCTCGAGCAGGCGCTCTCCCGCACGTTCGAGCTTGCGTTCCAAGCGACGGCCTTGTTCCTCTTCGGCGAGAAGCTTCTGAGTCGTAGTGGTCAGCTTCTGATTGGTCATGGCGAGCGCGCGCTCGGCTGCAGAGAGATCTCGCTCCGTCTCCGATAGATGCTGCTCGATCGTCGCCTTTTCCTGGCGATTCTGGGCGAGCTTCTCCCGCGTGCGCATCAAACGGCGCTCTTCGTCTTTGAGTTCGGTGCGGAGTTGGGCGACCTTTCCGTCGGTGCGGGCGAGACGCTTAGCGAGCTCGGTGCGGGTGAGGCGGCTCTGCTCGTAGCGGAGCTCGAGCTGCTCGGCGATTTCGCGCGTGTTGGCCAGGTCCTGCCGGAGGCCCGAGGCGGCCAGCGTGGCCTGATGCGCAACCTCGCGCTGCGTTTCGGCCTGCTGATAGAAGACGGTGACGGCGGCGCCAGACGCTCCAAGCAGAGCGAGCGCCATCGGAATCGTCCAACGGAGGACCGTCTTGACGCGCGCGCGGCGTTCTTCGGGAAGTGCCAGCACGGATAGCTCTTCGACGAGCTCGTCGGCGGTTGGGCGAACGTCTGCATCTCGACTGAGCCACCGGTCGAAGTGTGGCTTGAGGTACTTCAGAGGCCTCCGCGTCGGCGCGCTCGGGGTTGCTTTGGAGCGCTTCTCGATGAACGTGTCCACGGCCCCGGCCGCGACATCCTCTTGTGTTTCGGGCTCGAGCGCATTGCGAAGCGACAGGGCCAACGCGAACACGTCTGCCTTGTTGCTCACGGCCGGCTTCTGTTCGACGGACGCGAACTGAGCGGCAACTTCCGGTGCAAAATACGTCGGCGTCCCCGCAACGACCATCTCCGCTTCGGTCGCCGCGACCCCGAGATCGAGGAGCACGGGCGTGACCTCGTCCTCGCCGAACCCTGGAATGCGCGCCAGGAAGATGTTTTCGGGTTTCACGTCTTGGTGACGGACACCGGCGGCATGCATGGCGGCGAGCGCGCGAGCGAGAGGCTGGAAGATCTTCATCGCCTCGGCGCGGCTGAGAGGCTCGCGCTGAAGACGTGATTCGAGAGTCTCTCCGTCATACCAAGGCATCACGAACCAGAGCCGCTCCTCGAACCAGCCGTGGTCCTTGAATTGTACGATCGACGGATGGAATACCGATGCGATCAAACGGAGCTCTCGAAGCGCAGACTGCTTGGCGCTCTTCGAGTGGGCCGCCTGGTGCAGCAGCTTCAGGGCCACGACATGGCCAGGGACCTCGGTGTCTTTCGCTCGGTAGACGTCGCCGAACGCACCAAGCCCGACCCGCGTCTCGATCGAGTATCGGCCGCCCACGATCGTGCCGGTGGGAAGCGGCTCGATCCCCTCTCGCTCGTCGTCGCTCGTCCGCGGTGCCGGCTCTAGCGCGAACGCCTCGATGATGATGCGCCCGAAGCGTTCTTCGTCGCGGATGCCATGACCCTCCAGCAAGGTACGCGCGTGCCCCGTCGCCGCATCGATTCGCTCGCGCATGACTTCGGTGGATTCGCCATAGACGAACGCAAGCTCCTCGACACCGAGCTCGCGTGCATGCCGCAACTCGAGCAGCTCCGATTCCCCGGCGCTCAGCTCGAAGCGCAGCTCGTTCAGCGGGCTCACCGACATATGTGCGGACGGGAGCGCACGCCAGGGGAGCTCTTCGAGGTCCTTCTTGGTCGGCGAACGGTGCGGCCGGCTCTGGTTGTGCAAGTAGCCACGCGCGGCGCGGTACAGACGCGCACGCACGCCCGGCGCCTTGATCAGATCCGAGCTCTCGGTCTTCGCAACGAACGCCCGGAGCTTTGCGAGATAGTGGTCTGCGCGTTCCGTCGAACCGGTGCGGATGGCGAGATACTGACGAATGCCTTCCGAGTAGAACCGAAACGCCCGGCCGTGCAGCACGTCGACGATGGTTTGAGGTTGACCTTGCGACAGCGCGATCGACGCTGCGGCCTGAGTCAGAGCTGCGTCGCCTTTTTCGAGCGGGCGCAGTTGATTCAGCAGAAAGGGGACGGTTCCCATGGTTGCCTCTCGCTAAGTGGGGAAATGTAAGTGTGAGTCACCCATGCGGAGGGCCTCAACAAATCGGCACGTGCTCACGCCCAGCCATGAAGTGCGCTCAACACGTACAACACTGCGAGGAGGGTCAGTGCGGCAACGATGTTCAGGACCAAGCCGACCCGCATCATCTGGGGAAGCTGGAGCAAGCCGGTGCCATACGCTACTGCGTTTGGTCCCGTCGCAATGGGCAGCATGAACGCGCAACTCGCGGCGAGGCCCACGGCAAGCGCCGGAGGCAGGGGCGATACGTCGAGCTCGAGCGCCGCGGCAATCGCGAGTGGCACGATCATGTTCGACGAGGCGGTGTTCGAGCACGCTTCCGTGAAGAATACGGTGAACACGATCAGCGCCGCAGTGAGGCCCCATAGGGAGTCGATGCCCGTGGCGGCCAAAAACCATCGGCTGATGTCTGCGGCGAGCCCCGTGTCGAACATCTGAGCGCCGAGCGACAGACCGCCGCCAAACAGAAGAATGAGGCCCCAGTCGATGCGCGCTGCGTCCTGCCACGGGAGCACTGGGGTCTTTCCGTCCTCGTCTCGAAAGAGAAAGAGCGGCGCGGCGGCGAGGATCGCCACTGCGCCGATGGGCAGTGCGCGGGCGACTTCTTCGGCGTGCGGCGCCCCGACTGCGCGCATGATCCCGGGGATCGTCCAACCGGCGACCGCCAGGCCGAAGCATGCGGCCGTGACCTTCTCGCCCCAAGACCAAGGCGAGCGCACGCTGGTCACATTGGCCTCGATGGGCGGCGCGGGAGCCAACCACTGGAGCACGAAGCCGACCATCACGACCAGCGTCAGAGCCATCGGTATGCCGACGCCCATCCACTGGACGAAGTCGAACTGCGCGCCCGCCTGTTCCTGAAGGAAGCGAACGGTGATGAAGTTCGGCGGGCTGCCGATCAACGTTCCCATGCCGCCGACTGAAGCCGCATAGGCAATCGCCAGGACGCTTCCAGCGGCTTGGTCGTCTTCCTCCGCAAGCGTGCCCAGCAGAATCGGGATCAGGATGGCTGCGGTCGCGGTGTTGCTAATCCACATCGAGAGCACGACCGCCGTCATCATGAACGCCATGCGGATGCGCACAGGAGCGCCGCGGACCAGGCGGAACGACACGAGTGAGCGCGCAATGCGCCGATCGAGCCCATGCCGCGTCATCGCCCGTGCGATGAAGAACCCGCCGATGAACAAGAAGATCAACGGATCGGCGTAGGGCGCGAAGGCGCTGCGGCTGTCAGTGACGCCCACGACGATCATGGCCGGGGCAATCAAGAGCGCCGTGACCGAAATCGGCATCACTTCGGTGACCCACGCGACGATGACGGCCGCAAACACAGCCGCCAGATGCTGTGCCCGGGCTTCCAATCCCAAGGGGGCGAACCAGGTCACCACAAAAAGCGCCGGCGTGAGGACGAGACCTACCTTGCGTCGCTCGAAAACGCCCATCCTCGCGCCTTCTAACACGTCCCACCATGGTTACGTCCAGCCTGGCACACCTGAAACTTGCATCGCGTCTCGTTCAGCCCCAAGGTGCATTAATCGTGGGACACTTGCGTCTTCTACTCGTGACGATTCTGGCGTGTGCGGTTTTGTACGGCTGCGCATCCAAGCAGGATTCTTCAACCTCACCGCTCGAGGGGGATTCGAAGAGGTCGAAACGCCTCCCGAAGCCCGTCGCGGAAGCCGCCCCCGAATCGATGGAGGCTCCGGTCGCGTTCTGGAGCGGAGGTAAGTCGGAACGCCAAGTCGATGCGGCCAAGGCGAGCGAGCAGGGGAACCTGCTCCTCGATTTGGGCGAGGACTGGACGCCGTACATCCTGACGGAGGCGTCGTCACCGGAAGAGGAGCCCAAGCGGAGCGAGTATCGGGCGACGTACTTGGCGCTGGCGCGTGGTGAATTCCCCGACGACCGTCACGGCTATCGGGCCGAAAAAGACCAGTACCTCGAGCTCTACGGGATCTTGCCCACACTGAGCCTGCTCCGCGAACGCTTCTCGGAGGTGCGGGCGCTCGAGTGCGCCGATACGCTCGACCTCGAGACGCTGCGCGCGTTCGATGGCTTCCTCGCATACGAGAAGGGGTACCGACCGAATCGCCGCGTGAATCGGTATCAGCGCTTCAAGCCCCAGATGAAGGCACTCGTCGCGCGGACGGGGGTCGAGAGCCTCGATCAAGTCACCCGCCAACACGTGGCCGACGACGAAGAGTGGGCGAATGTCGAGGAGTACCGGCGCATCGCGCCCGAGTACGAGGCGATCGCCGCTGCACAAGCGCGACTCGAGTGCGAAGGCTTTTTCGAGGGGCGCGGCGCCTACACGCCGGGGCTCTTCGATTGGCGGACCCACGAGGCACTCGCCGAGTTCGAACGCCGTCACCGCGTCTATGGATGGGGCTTCATCGGCAATGACACCTTGGCGGTGCTGCAGCAGACGCCTGCCGAGGCCGAGCAGGAAGCGGTCATTCGCGTCTTGACGGAACGCGCGATGCACGCGGCCCAGGTGATCGAAGACGGAAGCACGTCGACCAAGCGAAACGACGAGCCACGCACGTACACCGACGAGAGCGGGCAGGTGCGCCAGATCCCCAACTTCGAAGCGGAGCTTCGCCAGCGTGTCATCGACGCGTTTGGCTTGCAGACGCCGGAGTCGACCTACGCGTGGTTGCAGTCCCTCGGCGAGATCGGCCCACGCGAGACGGTCGCGCTTCGCGGCGTCACGCTTCCGCCGTACTACAGCGACTCGATGGACCTTCTCGTCGAGATCGATCGCGGCGACGTATGGTTCGAGTTCCCGTTCGATGAAGAAGGGCGCAAACGCTCGCAGCCCGTGGGCCGGCGGCCGCGTTTGACCATCTTCGTCAACTACAACGATCAGAAGATCCCATTGGCGAGCTTCGGGACCACGATTGGCGGTTGGCGCGGTGAGTACATCGATGGCGCCGTCATGCTCAAGTACAAGGGCTCACCGGTAGGGAAGCGTGTCTGGAGTCGCATCTCGGCCGCTCCGATTTGGGTGCCGCCCGAGAGCACCCCGCCGCGCGTCATGCTGACGAAGCGCCGGAAGCGTGGCCAGGAGTACTTCGAGATCGACTATCACACGACCGGCCCGAGTTACGCGTCCGCCTATGGTCTGGTCGCGGCGTACCATCGAAAATACTACCGAGGCCCGGACGGTGAGCCGCAACTCGGCGGCGACGAGGGCATTCGTACCCATGGCTCGGTCGACTATATGAGCATCATGCGGCGTCACTCGCACGGTTGTCACCGCATGCACAATCACATTGCAGTGCGTCTGATGTCGTTCGTGCTCGAGCATCGCCCCCACACACGCTACGGCTCGCAACCGATGGAGTATCGTCGGGAGTTCGAATACGAGGACGAGCTCTACGTCATGGAGTTCGACAAGGGGGGCTACAACTTCGTGCTCGACGAACCGCTCCCAGTGGAGGTCCTCGAAGGCCGAATCCGGGGGCAGGTCAAGGAGCCGATCGAAGTCGCATTGCCTCGGTACGATCGGGAAGTCGGCGCCTACGTGTTGCCCGACGGCATGTGGGTGAACGTCGACCGGCATGGCACTATGACCCCCCGCGAGATGCCCTTCGATTGGGTGCCGCCACCGCCCGACTTGCCCGACCCCGACAGCACGACGGCCGATGCTGCGACCGGGACCCCCGCACCGGGTATGCCGACCACGGCGCCAGCCGCGATTCCGCTGACCACGGCCGTAGTACCCGTGACACCTGCACCCTCGTCTCCCTAGTCTGGGGGTGAGAGCGCTTCGTGATCCCCGCGAGGTTCGGCGTTTCCTGTGGATGAGCTGGGCGAAACGCGCGCACGCTGTGGAAAATTAAACCGATTTTCCACAAGCGAATTTCGTTGATCTCGCCGCACGGATCGGTGACAAAAGGCGTTGGAAGATCGCGATAGCGAGCTCGAACGTTCTTTGAATCAACCCATTTGACCACGGCAGCGAAAGCTGCTGTTTCTCACTCTCACGGGGGTAAGAGGCGGGGCCGAAAGGTCACGCAGTCGGGTTGGCGCGAAGAGCGCCGGGCGTGTCCGTGGGTCGTGAGGATTGCAAAAGCCGATGGCTGATGCGTGGGTCCCAGCCGAGCGCAAGCTCTGGCGGGGCCGTCGACGCGAGGTCTATCGGTGGAAGGCGCGCTCGAGCTGGGACGCCGCTCTGTTTCACCACACGGCGGCCGCGAAAGCTCTCGGCGGAAACGAGGAGGCAACAGGCACTGGAGCCCTTCGTGCACCGCGACGGCGCGTCACAGGTTCGGCGCTCGCCCGCTTCGGCGGAACGAACGCCCGCCTGAGTGAGCGCGGCGGGGTGAAAGCGCCGGCTCGCCGCCCAAAGCCGGTTCGGAACCGGTGGCGGCAATCCCACGAGGTTCGGGTGCCCATCTTTGAAAACAAAAAATCTGGATTGCACGCGTCGGCCTGAACGTGCTGCGCGGCTTCACTGCACACGGTGTCAAAACCGGCAGGGAGGCGCCGGGCGGCATGAGACATCGGATCCACATGAAGCGCATCCCAACTTCGCCCGCGGCGAGCCGAAAGTCGCGGGTTCAGGTACGGCGAGAGTCGTCGCGGACTCCGATCACGGCGATTTGCTAAACCCAAATCGCTGCTGGGAATCCGTTCGAAGGAGCACCGCAGGGCAACCTGCGAGGGGCCTTCGGTATCTCGAGACCTTCGAGTCGAGGGGTATGACGTCAGCGCACGGGACGTGTCGGTCAAAGCTCTTCCAGTGAGTCCAATAGCTCACGCGGAGGGTCAGTAGGCTTCCCGACGGGGAATGCATCGCGCCGAGACGTGTCGCGCAAAGCTAGCGTGGCTGAATAAGCCCGCCATCGAGCCTCGAGCTCGAAATCCAGACGAAGGCGGTCGTGGTGTACGCAACGTATTTGCGCACACGCAACCAAGCGACGAGCAATCGTCGCGAGGCCAGCGAACTTCCAGAAGGGGCGATCCGTGCCGGGTCGTCCCTTTCTTAATTGGGGCGCATGCGTCGTTTGCCCGAACGCGGCTTCGGTTCGAGTAGCGTGGCCACCGACGTCGGGCCTACGTCTACTGCGAGGCTCTGACGCCCAGGTCCAGCGCCCTCGCGATGTCCATCTCCTTGCGCGCCTCGTCATCGTGTCCGAGGCGAGTCAGGACCTGGGCCAGCTCTCGGTGGGCAGCGGCGCTCGGCCGGTTGCCGACGAGATCGCGATAGACGGACGCGGCCTCCTCGAGCTTCCCTTGCTGAACCAGGATCGTCCCGAGCGCGTCGTAGGGGGCCGCATTCTTCGGGTCCGCCTCGATCGCGGCCCGAAGATTGCCAGTAGCCGCGTCGATGCGGCCCTGTTGCCACAGGGCGACCCCAAGCGCGGTGTAGGTCTCGGTGTTGGGGTTCTTCTTGAGGGCTGCGCGGAGGTGGCGTTCGGCCTCCGTGAACTCACCGCTCCGGACCAGTGATGCCCCCAGATTGTAGCGCGCCGAAGCCGATTGGGGATCGAGCTCGAGGGCTTTGCGGAACTCCTCGGCCGCCTGCTCGGGCATTCCCAGGCGCTCGAGCACGAACCCGAGGTCGTTGTAGATTGCCGGCTGCGGTTTGATCGCAAGCGATTCCCGGTAGTGCGCTTCGGCCACCTCGAGCTCGCCGATGTCAATGGCGGCGAGGGCGAGGTTGTTGTGGGCCTTCCAGTGCTTGGGGTCTACTGCAAGAGCCTTCTCGAATGCGACGACTGCCTCCGCGCTCTTGCCCTGCTGGAACAACGAGAACCCCATGGCATTTAGGAGCTCCACGTTTTCGGGCTCGATTTCGAGGCCCCGACGGTAGGACCGGACGGCGCCGGGGTAGTTGCCAGTCCTTTCGTTCGCCATGCCGGCGCGAAGGAACGAGTAGGCGTCGAGGAACTGCTCCTTGATCTGCGCGATCGAGTCAGCGGGCAGCGCCACGAACTCCGGGATGTTGGCGGCGCGGTCGGGCTCGGTGAAGCGATCGAGCACCACGGGAGGCGTAGACCGCCCCTCCTCGTCGATGTGGGTCAGGAAGAGCTGGGTATAAGGCGTGAAAGCCTTTGAAGAAAATACCAACCATCGGCCGTTGGACGAGAAGCTATGCCACGAGTTCATCAGCGGCGTGTTCGCGCGCAGGCGGCGGGCCTCGCCCCCCTCGGCGGGAATGATGTAGAGCTCGCTGTCCGGCATGAGCAGCATGTAGTTCTCGGCCTTGCAGAAGATGATCCACTTCCCGTCCGGTGAGAACTTCGCGAAGTAGTTGCTCATGCCGTTGTGGGAGGCGCCCTTGATCGGTTCGGCCTTTCCGCCGCGCCCTTCGTTGAAAGGAACGCGGTACAGATCGAACTTGAAGGGCTCCTTTTCTTCGATGAACTCGGGGACGTCGTTCTCGTCCAGCAGGATGTTCTGGGCGTCCGCGACCCCGCCTTTCCGGTAGGCCTTGGTTCGGGCAAAGACGATTGATTTCCCATCGGGGCTCCAGGTTGGATTGCTCTGGACGTACTCGGGGTCGTCGGCGCCGGGAAGCGGTTTGTAAGTGCCGGTCACCGTGTCGTAGACGACGAGGATGCCCTTGATAGGGAAGAAGAGCTGGGAGAACTCGATTCCGGGCGTCGCCACGAACACCGCCCGGTCCTTGACCGTGCTGATCACATAGCGGCCATCGGGCGACACTTGGGAGAGGAGGCCGAAGGTGAGCTCGCCGTCGTCTTTTTTGTAGTCGCTCCAGGTGATGATCTTCTCGTCGTTCAACACCATCTGCTGCGACACGGGGAGAATCGCGTAGCCTCCCTTGTCGTTGCCGTAGTCGACATCGAGGCCGAGGACGTTGCCGTCGTCCGAAAACGAGTGGCAGTTCCCACAGACCGGCAGGTTCTCGAGGACGATGGGCGGCCCGTCTTCCGAGTCGATCGACCCGAAGCGCCAGCGGATGCGCGCAGGGTCCTGAACCGCCTTGATGAAGGGGAGCGGAACCTCCCGATAGAAGATCGAATCCCCGACTGGATCCGTCGACGTACGGATGCGGATGGTCGCGGAGGAAGCGGCGTCACCCGCCGGGCCGACGCCGACGACCGCCACCTCGGCGTCGTGCGGCGTGGCTCGCCTCTTGATCTCGGCCCAATCTGCCTCCGAGGGGCGCCAGCGAGGCTCCGCTGTCGGGAACCGGAGTAGTTCGTCCTGGCCGTGGAATCGCAGCATAACCTGCCACTCCACAACGCCGTCCGTCTTGTCGCCCCACACCACGGTCGGGGCGACGATTTCGGGTGGAAAGAGCGTCTCGTCGAGAGGATAGGTGATCTCGAGGCGGCCCGTCGGCGCGTTCGGGAACGCGAGCGGCTCTGGCGCGCGGGAATCCCGTTTGCAAGCGAACAGAGCCAGCGAGGCACCGAGCAAGAGCCCAACCATCACGACGGGGGCACTCGCGCGGCGTGGATCGAGATGAGCGGACATCAGTGCGGAATTTTTGCGGGATCGGGGATGCGAAGTCAATCGAGGTCGTCCGGTACCTGCACTCAACGGATCATGGCGGGCCATTCGCTGATGCTTCCGTCAAATCGAGATTGACAGGCCGAGGCCCGAGCGTGTACCACCGATGGGCCCAAAGGTCGAAAAGCCGAGACTTCGGAAGCTGCCATGCTCGCGGCGATTGAGGAATCGGACCTTCGACACACCCCTTAGCCCGGAGAATCAAGATGAACATGCGTTGTTGCAGTGTTTTGATCGCGCTCGCCGTGTGCGCGACCGCCACCACCGCCGAAGCGGCCGTCATCACGGTTTCCCCAGGCGAGTCCATCCAGGACGCCATCGATATAGCGTCGCCCGGCGACACGATCCTGGTCGAGCCCGGGGTCTACCAGGAAGCCGGGAGGATGGCCGGGGATACAGTGGTCGGCCTGTACATCACCACCGACAACCTCCGCCTGATTGGCAAGGCGAGGCCTGGCCAGGGCGAGGACGGCAAGGTCCGCCTGGTCGCGTCCGGGAGTCAGGAGACGGGGATCTATGCGGGTCCTGCGGCCTGCGGGCCCGAGGTGGGCGTGGGCGACTGCCCGGACCAGCTCAAAGGCTTCGAGATTCGTGGCTTCACCGTGGAGGATTTCCCCAAGAACGGGATCCAAACCCGCTTCGTGGACGGCTTCAAAATCATTCGCAACGAATCCGCTAGAAACGGCAACGTAAACGGCAACGGGATTTACCCGACGATCTCCGCGAACGGGCTGGTCCAGAACAACGTCTTCCACAGCAACGACGACGGATTGCACTACGACACGATGGAGAGCTGGACGTCCGCCATCGTCTACAACATCTTCTTCGGGAATGGCGACGACTACACGATCGATTCTTGCTATTAC
>Ga0209536_100001855_pt1 | contig 34583 bp, 28 predicted proteins | sample DeeMarSeWOR28_12_FD_187461 | JGI IMG/M metagenome (GOLD analysis project Ga0209536, IMG submission 187461) | Marine sediment microbial communities from White Oak River estuary, North Carolina - WOR-2-8_12 (SPAdes) (version 2) | ecosystem: Environmental > Aquatic > Marine > Intertidal zone >...
CGTGGTATGCACCTTTCCCGGCTACCAATCGCTCTATGAAGTGGCTCGTTCGATCGGCTGCGAGGTATCTCAGTGGGAACCGATCGAGGGGGAGAACTGGCGTTTCGACCTGGATCAACTTAAGCAGCTTTTACGCCCAGACACCAGGTTGGTCATCGCCAATTTTCCACATAACCCGACCGGCTATATCCCGCCCAGCGAGGATTATTTGGCGTTGATCGAGATCGTCCAGGAGCGGGGGTGTTACCTGCTCTCAGACGAGATGTTCCGCTTTCTTGAAGTCCAAGAAAGGGCCACACTGCCCTCGGGGTGTGAATTATATGAGCATGCCTTTTCCCTGTTCGGCCTGTCGAAGACTTTCGGGCTGCCGGGTTTAAGAATGGGCTGGATTACTTCCCAAGACAAGAAGGTCCTGGCCAGAGTAGCTGCCCTCAAGGATTACACCACTATCTGCCAGAGCGCACCGAGCGAGATCCTGGCCATCATCGCCCTGCAGAACAGAGCTACGATCTTCGATCAGCAGCTGCAGCGCTTGCAGCGGAATATTTCTGTGCTCGAGTCCTTCTTTGGGGAATATGATCATGTCTTCCGCTGGAACCGCCCAATCGGATCTTCGATCTGTTTCCCCCGGTTGCTCATTGAGCAGAGTGCAGACTCTTTCTGCGCAGCGCTGCTCAGAGATACGGGCATCATGCTCGCTCCGTCAGATCTATTTCAATTCGGGGATCAGCACATCCGGGTTGGATTTGGGAGGGAAGACATGCCGCAAGTCATCAACCGCTTTGCAGAATACTTAGACCAGTATATCCGTTAGATAATTGAAGCGATCAACGCTTTAATTCTGCGGCTTCGATCACTTCGTTCGTACGGGTGACATCCGGTATTGCCCCCATCTCTTCGAAAACGACTCGCGCCTGAGAGAAATAGTCCTGCGCTGCGTCAGCCTCTGCCTTGGCATATGCCAGCTGACCTAACTCGAAGAGCGTCCGCCCATACTGCCAGCGGAACTTGAGCTCATCGAAAAGTTCCAGCGCCCGATCCAGCCGCGCTTCAGCCTCTGCATACTCACCGGCCAAGCGGTAGGCGACTCCCCAAACGCGATGTGCAATGGCGAGATATGGCTGGTGGTCGTCTCGATTGGCTAACTCTTCCAGCAAGGGGGCGTATTCACGAATGGCGGCTTCATCGCCCACTTGGGCTGCCGTGTCGGCCAGCATCATGTAAATGATATGCTTGTGCGCCATCGTGCCCCGCTTAACTGGTTGCCCGGGCAATTCAAGCGCTGGCACCAGTCGATCCCTGATAAGAGCGAACTCGCTCTGCGCCTGCAAGGGCAGAGAGTCTCAATAGAATTGATTGCGCTGCCATAGATCTGGTTCCCCAGACATAGAGACCATATAATCAAACGCTTCTTTAGCGTAAGTTCCTGCCTGGTCGGGATCGCCACGCAACGCGTGGACACTCGCGCTCAGCGCGACGAAAAATCAGGTTTCACCTACGCGTTCGCGGGTATGCGTAAATTCTAGATCGCGCCACTTGCTCTCAATAGCGAGCACTTCATCCCAACGGTCCGATCTAAACAGGCATTGAGCCTGGATGCCAAGCGAATTAGCGATCTGATCGGTTTCCTGAACGTGGATGGCCAGTTCCTCCGCTTCTTCAAGATATGGCAGGGCATCTCCATACTCACCAACATACATCAGGGCAACACCTGCCCCACGCAGGGCATCGATCTTCTCACGTGGTTCTGGGAAATGAACGTCCTGGCTGATCTCTAACCGACGGATGGCAACCTGCAAATGTTCGCGCAACAAGCTGCGCCCATCGAGTACATTCGCCAGCGTCCCTAACGCTCGCGATAGCAGCACCGGGTCATCGAGATCCTCGGCCATATCGACTGCCGATTGAGCGTAGCGTTGGGCAGCATCCCAATCCGGAGGTGATTGAACCCGCCAGGCATCAGCTGATACAGCAGTCAACAGGAGCACGATCTCCGGGTTTGGTGACTCTGCATCAATGTCCTGCAATCGCTCTCCAAGGCTGACCAGCGATTCATTACTGATCGCACTCACCTGTGCGTAGGTTTGCGCATCCACTGACCACTTGGCATCCGTGGCGATTTGGATGATCTTGCGGTGCAGGCGGACCGAAGTAATGTCATCCTCCGATCCGTTGCCCTCCCACAGAGCCAATGCCCCCTGGTAAAAAGAAATTGCTTGCCCGAAATCTCGCAGCAGACGATAGCCATCGGCCAAATCCTCGAGCAGGATCAGGTGAAGCTCAGCCTGTTTATCTGGATCGATCAATTCAAGGGCTGTGCGCACGTTTTTAACAGCTTCTTCATAAGCATATACGGATACCGCCTGTCGTGAAGCCTGCCGGTAGTACTCGATGGCTTTATCGCGCTCACCCGCTAGGGCGAAATGGTGTGCCAAAAGACCGTAAAGTCCTTCCAAGCGCTCAGGATACAACTCTTCCATAACTTCCCCTACCCGGCGGTGAAACTCGCGGCGACGCTTTAATAATATCGTCTCGTAGACGGCTTCCTGGGTTAGCGGATTACGAAACATGTATTCAACTTCAGGCACGCGCGCCGACTCGCGAATCATATCTAGCCGCAGCAGCGTCCCGACGTGTTTATCCAATTCTGGGCTGTCTCGATCGACCGCCTGCAATACGCGATGATAGAATGAGCGACCGATGACCGATGCCATCTGCAAAGTGCTGCGAGTATCCTCCTCAAGCTGGTCCAGACGAGCCGCCAGAAGCGATTGTAAATTGTCAGGAATGGCAAATTCAGCGCCCTCATCCGTTGCCACCCAATAGCGCATCGTTTCTCCATCGACCGAACGCTCTTCGGGAACCACGGCGCCATTGTCTATCAATGTACGAACTACTTCTTCGATAAAAAAGGGATTACCACCCGATTTTTCAAGAATGTTCTCACGCAGGTTATCAGGCAATTCAGGGATCGCCAGTAAGCGATTTAAGAGTTCATTGCTCTCTGCCCCGGAGAGAGGGTGAAGGGATAGTTCAGAATAACGGTGGCGGAACTCCTCGTCCGCGGTGATTTTAATCTGCCACGCAGGTGCACTCCGCTCTTCGCGCATGGCGCACAGCATGACCAGCGGTATCTCTCCCGTCAACGACAGCAGTTGGCGGAGCAGTTCGATGGAGGCCGCATCGCTCCAGTGCATGTCGTCAAACACCAGCACAGTCGGCTGTTTAGAAAAACGGACGCGCATCCATTCCCGCATCGCCTCCAACAATTCCTGCCTAAAAGTATCATCTTCAAGCGGCGGTCCGTTTCTCTCATGCTCTAAAGCGAACAATGCTTCAAAGACCTGTTTGGCACGAGGACGTTGTGCTCCCTCAAAACTTTCAACCAGATTGTCTAATTTCTGGCGCACAACCTGTGGAGGATCATCGTAGGCGATCTCATTCAGGCGCTGGATCAGTCGTTGGAATAAACCATACGCTTGATTATATTCATAAGAGAGGCTGATGGTCTCATACCAATTCCCGTCAGCGCCGAACATTTCGGTGAATACCTGGTGTGTCTCGCTTACCAAGCGACTCTTACCCAGACCAGCCTCACCCAGAACACAGACGATGCGTCCTACCCCCTGCTGCAGGTCAGCCATCACATCGCGCAGAGCCACCATCTCTGCATCTCTGCCCACCATTTCTGCGTGGAGACCCTCGATACCACGCGATCGACCAATAACTTCCTTGCGACCTATCACCCGGTACGCAGGCACCGGTTCACTCTTCCCTTTGATTTCGATCCCACCCAGGTTCTCAATTTCGAATTGCCTTGCAACCCGTTTAAAGGTATCATGTGCGATCTGAATTGTCCCAGGTTCGGCAGTATCTTCCATGCGAGCAGCAAGATTGATCGCATCACCGAGAGCAGTGTATTCCATCCTCAGATCAGACCCCACTGCGCCGACAACAACCAGGCCTGTGTTAATACCCACGCGTACGTTTAAGTCAATGCCCCAATTGGCATTGACCTTTTCACGGTAAGGTGCGATTCCATCAAGAATGTCCAATCCGGCCAGCACCGCACGCTGCGGATCGTCTTCGTGTGCCAATGGTGCACCGAAGAATGCCAGAATACCATCACCCATCAAGCGGGCGACTGTTCCTTCATATGTATAGACGGGCTTGATCATATGCTCGAAGGCACCGTTGATGATCTCGGACCACTCTTCAGGATCCAATTGGTCCGCAGCAGCTGTGGAGCCTTTGACATCGCAGAACATCATGGTGACGATGCGCCGCTCACCGACCATTTCGCCGCTGGCGCGGGCAGCCTCGAGCTTCTTCCTCAATTCATCAGTTATGTACTGTTGGAGTTGTGAACCATCCGAACCCTGTTCCTGGGTGTCGGACGATTTTGTGGGTATTGGCTTGGGGCTGGGCGTCTCAACAGTTGCGACCTGCAAAGGTTGGGATGCGACGGATGGTGTTGATGGGATCGATGGTTGAGAAAGGATTCCCGGTTGACTGTTCACCTGCCGCCCACAATGATCACAAAAAATTGTCGCTTCTGGGAGATCAGTTCCACAGAATGGACAATTTGGGGCCAGCCAATACCCGCAGCGCTTACAAAACCTGGCCTCCTGGCGATTTTCACTCTGGCAGTTTGAACAGATCACGAAACTTCTCCGCTAGATTACCCTAGTCGATCGACCCAGCCAATGATGAGCACATACATCACGGTGAAAACGAAAAAAATGCCGGCAGAAATCAAGGTGCTGACGATAATTTCTCTGGCTGTGACTGCAAAACTATCGGGAAGACTGCCATCGTAATAACGAAACAAGTTGAAGGCGAAGATATAAGCTGCCACTCCGAGCGGGGGAATCTGCAGCAGGTAGCGAATGTTAGTAGAGATGGAGCCGCGGAAATAATATAAGATGAGCCCTGCCAGCAAGGTTAAGAACCCTGATACGGCAATTGCTAATAAATTCGTTTTGATTACATCAGATTCCATTTCTTATTTTTAAGTTGTCCTTTTATAATCGTTCTTAATGTGAACAGTTGCTATGTTGATCATTTTTCCAGGAAATTGGAGATATTTACCCAGATAATCTATCTACCCAAAGAAAAAATCACAAACTTCCACTCGCCCGCTCAATCAGCTCCTTCACCTGAAACCGTTGGAGCCTCAGTACTGGCTTCAGTTTTTTCAGGAGGGCTGGGCGGTTTGGAAGGCAAGAGGGCTCCTACAAAGACCCCAGCTAAGACTAAAACTCCACCAGCTATAAAGCTCAATGTGATCTGTTCACCAGCCAGTGTTGCCGCCACTACTACAGTGATCAGTGGAATAATGACAAACCCGTAGGAAGTCCCGGAAGCTGTCCAGCGTCCCAGGACATACAGGTAAAGCAGAAAAACGATTAGTGTGACAAAAACGAGCAGATAGCCGAAAGCAACCCAAGTGTCAACCTGAGTCGGGATCACCCACGGCTCATTGGTGATCAACGAGACCGTGCCTAAGATGACCGAGCCAATAACCATGGCGATCGCGTTGGTAGCAATCGGATGGCTGCGGGGGAACTTCTTAGCAATCACCCCCGCCTCTGAGAGACAGGCTGCTCCAGCAATGATGGCCAGAACATGGGGCAGGGATAATCCTTCTCCTCTCGCTCCACCCATCACAACGGCAATGCCACCCACCGCGAGCAGGGAACCCAGCAAACCTTGCCAGCGGAGACGTTCTATGCCATGCAAATAGGCGAAGAAGATCGTCAGCAGAGGTACCAATGCCATCAGCACCTGGTAAGTGCTGGCAGGCGTTTCCACCAGCCCCCAGGCGATAAATGTGAACGATAATCCAACACTCAGCGTGCCAAAAAGAACCGCTCCCAATAATGCCTGCCCGCGGGGGAATGGTATCTTACGAATAAACAATATCACCCAGAAAATCAACCCTGCCAGCGCGAAACGAGCTGCTCCACTATAAAAAGGAGCCAATTCACCATAGGTGATGCGCACAGCAACCGATGCACCACCCGCTAATAAGATAAACAATCCAAAAGCCGCCAGGGTCTTATTATCTGGTAGCGCTGAAGGTTTCTCCGCTGGTGCCGGTGGCGCTTCTGTAACAACAGTTTCTGCCTGGGCATCTTCGGGTATCACAAAACATTGTTCGGTCGTCATTGAGGGGTCTCCTTTTTGGGTAGGTATTTGTCAGTTATCTAAACCAGAGGGGTGATCATACAAATCACGTGATTCAATTATCAAACCGATTTGAGTTGGAGAGGTTTCATTCGCTGCATAGGTATAACGAACAACCCGACCGCTCCTGAATGGGCAGCAGATATGATGAATTGCACATATACCAGGTTTTTTAACTCAATCTATTACACGCAGTGAATTATTACTTATTCACCCCATTTAGATAGTGAGACAAACGTTACAGACTTCCCCAGATACAATGCTGCTCATTCCTTGCAAAATCTTTATTTGGATTATTTTACCCCAAAATAGTGACATTGATATGATGATTAATTAATCACCCTATCACTACCCCAAAAATAGCCTGTCAAACGGCAAAATTTACCCAATCACTAAAGATACCCCTCGTTTCGCAATCGGGTGACGATCTCGGCCACGGACTTAAACCGGTCCATCGTGTAGATATGGATCCCAGGTACATCTTCGCTGAGCAAATCTCGGCACTGCTGGAAAGCGAACTCAACCCCGAAATTCAGCACCGCTTGCTTATCTCCTTCGGGCAGCATGCTTAAACTCTGCTGTAATCCATCTGGGATCGTGGCCCCACACAGGCTGGCCAGGGAAGCCATCATTTTAAGACTGTAGATGGGCATCACACCCGGCAGGATCGGCACATCGATACCAATGCCTTGGCATCTATCACGAAAGTCAAAGAAAAATTGGTTGTCGTAGGCGTAGTTGGTGATAATATAATCTGCTCCATTATCGATCTTCAACTTAAGATATTCGAGGTCTTTTTCCTTGGATTCAGATTCAATGTGTCCTTCCGGGTAAGCGGCCACTCCCAGGCAGAAATCATAGCGTGGGCGCACGAACTCAACCAATTGAGAGGCATGAGCAAAGCTTTCCGGATGAGGGCTAAAATCTTCCTGGTCGCGCGGGATATCACCGCGTACGAGCAAGATATTCTCGATCCCAAGCCCCTGATAGCTATCCAAAACAGCGCTGATATCATCCGGACTTAATCCGTAGCAGGCGAAGTATCCTACTACTTCCAATTTTTTCTCTGCGCTCAGTTTCTCCAGCAGCTGGTAGGATCCCCCACGGGTTGAACCGCCAGCCCCAAAAGTAACAGAAGCGAAGTCAGGATTTAATGAGGCCAGGACATCGATCGCTTTCTCGAGTCTACCAGCAGCTTTCTCTGTCCGGGCTGGAAATAATTCGAATGAAACGGTTGGTTTTTGGCTCTTTTTCCATAAATCGGTAAGTCTCACGTGGGGTCTCCTTCCTCGATAATTCACGCTTGAACAGAAAATCTGGATTTTTATTCCGCCTCAGAGAAAAGCAGTAACCTGCCTCCATTATAGAACAGAGCTGTGATATTTCCCATAATTGGCCGAATTTTTAATGGGTTTCCTTATCTCGATACGCTAAAGAACCATCCAAGGAATATTCTCAATGATCAAATTAAAAACAAAAGACCTGCCAGTAGAGCAGGTTCTTTTGATCGATAAGATCTTTAAATTCGCTATTTCTTTTTCTTCCCCTTAGCTTTCTTCTTCTTTTTAGTCTTGGCTGGTTTTTGGATATCCTCTGCTGGAGGTATCAAAGCAACCGCTTCGATCTCAACCAAGGCTTTGAGCGGCAGTGCGCTGACTGCTACTGTAGATCGTGCCGGTTTCATTTCACCAAAGTATTGGCCATAGACCTCATTGACTGCTCCAAAATCCTTCATAAAGCGTAAGAAAATCGTCGTTTTAACCACATTTTCCAGGTCAGTTCCAGAAGCTGCTAGTATAGCCTGCAAATTCTTCAACACCTGTTCCGCCTGGGCGGCGACATCCCCAGCGACGATCTCGCCAGTCTTGGGGTCGATGGCAATCTGCCCAGCGGTGTGCACAAAACTACCTACACGGACAGCCTGCGAATACGGACCAATAGCTTGGGGAGCATTTGCTGTAGTAATGATCTCTTTATTCATCTATTTTCTCCTTGTCAATCATTGAAACATATTATAAACGTTTCTGAGCGTTTCCGGTCACGGTTACTTCTACATTCGCGGCTTGCCTTATCCAACCCCAGGAATAATATATAATTCACTGGGCAGCAATTCGCGAGGAGGTCGAAATTTTATGTTAAAACGGCGAATGGGTAAAAGTGGACTCGAGGTCAGTGCACTGGGAATGGGTTGTTGGGCAATTGGTGGACCGTGGACCTGGAAACAACCTGGTGAAGATCCTTTCCCGGCTGGTTGGGGGCAGGTGGATGATGCCGAATCAATTCGCGCCATCCACGTAGCTATGGATTTAGGGATCAATTTCTTCGATACTGCAGCAAACTACGGCGCCGGGCACAGCGAGAGCATACTCGGTGAAGCGATCTCGGGTCGGCGGGATAAGGTGTACATAGCCACTAAATTTGGTCATGTGGTTGATGAAGTGAAAAAGGTCGTCTACCGAGACGATGATCAAATCCTGAGCAATATGCGCCAGGATTGTGAGAACAGCCTGCGCCGCCTGGGTACTGACTATATCGATATTTACCAGTTGCATGAAGCCAGCTATGAGCCTGAAAAAGCACCTTCAGTGATGGCGATCTTGGAAGAATTGGTAGAAGAAGGCAAGATACGCTACTACGGTTGGAGCACCGATCTACCTGACCGGGCAGGCATCTTTGCCAGGGGTGAACACTGCACGGCGATCCAATTTGCTCTGAATGTGAATCATGACAACCCGGAGATGCGGGCGCTATGTAAGGACTTTGATCTGGGCGGGATCAACAAGAGCCCGCTTAACAAAGGCATCTTGACTGGTAAGTTCAGCGAAGATTCCACCTTCCCAGAAGATGATATCCGGCACAGGTTGAACTTTAAAGAGGGAATCCCTGCCGAGCGGTTAAAACAGGTAGAAGCCTTGCGGGAAGTGCTCACTTCACAGGGACACACCCTTGCGCAGGCCGCGTTGGCTTATATCTGGGCACTGGATGAGCGCATGGTACCCATCCCCGGTTTCAAGAATGTCCAGCAAGTGGAGGAGAACGCCACTGCAATGGATTTAGGACCACTAAACGATGAGCAGCTGAGCCAAATTGACGAAATCTTGGGGCGCGAGTAATTTCAAAAACTTTACCGTGATGGCATATGACCGAGGATTCCTTCAATCTCTTGCCGAACGATTAGCCGATAAATTCTTCGTGGTAATTTTGATAGCAAAGCTTTTCACATAGGAGATCAACATTGGACAATAACCAAACTGAAAACAGTTTCCCAACACAGGCCCAGGTGGTGATCATTGGCGGGGGCGTGATCGGCTGCAGCGTAGCTTATCACCTGACCAAATTGGGTTGGAAAGATATCATCCTGCTCGAGCGCGCCAAACTGACCGCTGGCACCACCTGGCACGCTGCGGGATTGATCGTCAGCGGGGGTTTCACTGGAGAAACTACCATCGAGATGGCAAAGTACACCCGCGAGCTCTACGCCAGGCTAGGTGAAGAGACCGGCCAGGATACTGGCTTCCGCCGGATCGGCTATCTGATCACGGCCAGCAATGAGGAGCGCTTGATCAACCTGCGCCGGAAAGCCGACTTTGCCCGCGGTCACGATATCCCTATCGAAGAGATTTCACCTTCAGAGATCAAGCAACTATGGCCTCTTCTTCGTACGGATGACCTTTTAGCCGGTTTTTACAATGCCTTGGACGGACGTGCAAATCCGGTCGATACGACGATGGCCCTGGCGAAAGGGGCCAGGATGGGCGGCGCCCAGATCCTGGAAGAAACCAAGGTCACCGGCATCTTGAGAGAGAATGGATCAGTTAGCGGCGTAAACACCAACAAGGGAAAAATCACAGCCGAATACGTGGTCAACTGCTGTGGTGCCTGGGCACGTGAGGTGGGGAAAATGGCTGGCGTGAATGTTCCACTCCATGCCGCGGAGCATTATTACTTGATCACCGAGCCAGTCGAAGGGGTGCACCCCGACCTGCCGATCGTCGAGGATCCAGAACTGTATCTCTATTTACGCGAAGAGACTGGTGGGTTAATGGTAGGCATGTTTGAACCTGTCGCCGAGCCGTGGGGGATGGATGGCATACCAGATGATTTCAGCTTTGGAGAGATCCCTCCCAATTGGGATCGCCTGATGCCCTACCTCGAAAACGCAATGATGCGCATCCCTGTGGCAAAAGAGGCCGGGGTGCACACCATGTTCTGTGGACCGGAGAGCTTCACACCGGATATGAGCCCTTTAATGGGAGAAGCGCCAGAATTAAGAAATTTTTTCGTCGCAGCAGGCTTCAATTCACTAGGCATTCTACTCGGCGGAGGTGTCGGGCAGGTCATGGCCCAGTGGATCGTCGATGGCTACCCCGAGGTGGACATCAGCAGCATCAACATCGAGCGCATGTCTCCATTCCGCAATACGCCCAAGTACTTGTACGATCGCACCGTGGAAATGCTGGGCTGGCAGTACGCCAACGGTTGGTCAAATCTGCAGCATGAATCTGCCCGCAATGTGCGCAAATCTCCCCTGCACGACCGATTGGCAGATGCGGGCGCTTATTTTGGAGAGTCCGATGGCTGGGAGGTCGCGGATTGGTACGCCCCACCTGGTGTGAAACCCACTGTGGAGTATTCCTGGAAACGCCAGAACTGGTTTGACTACAGCGCAGCCGAACACCGTGCTGCGCGCGAAGGTGTGATCTTGATGGATTTAACACCCATGTCGAAATTTTTGGTTCAGGGACGCGATGCACAGAAAGTGCTCAATCGTATCTGCGCCAGGGATGTAAATGTGGAAATAGGCCGCTGTGTCTATACCCCGTGGTTAAATGATCGCGGTACGATCGAGGTGGATTTGACAGTATCCCGTCTAGATGAGGATAAATTCCGGTTGGTCAGCTCGTGGTCCATTCACACTCATGTTCTCACCTGGCTGAAAAGACATATCCCGGCAGAGGCGCATGTTTCCGTCACGGATGTTACCTCAGGATATGCCTTGATCAACATCCAGGGTCCGAAGTCGCGCCAGCTGCTGAGCCTGCTGACAACCGCGGATATGTCGAACGAGGCCTTCCCTTTCCTGACCATGCAGGAGATCGACCTGGGTTATGCGCCCATCAAAGCATTGCGCATCACCTATTTAGGCGAATTGGGATGGGAACTTTACGTACCTGCCGAGTTCTCCCTGCACGTCTACGATCAGCTGCTGGAAGCAGGAGCGGGGATGGGGATGAAACATGCCGGGCTGCATGCACTGGATACACTTCGACTTGAAAAAGCCTACAGGGATTATGGGCACGACATCGACAACACGGACACTCCGTTGGAGGTAGGCCTGGGTTTCACAGTTGATTACGATAAACCGGGAGATTTCATCGGGCGAGAAGCTTTCTTGCGGCAAAAGGAAACCGGTGTACTCAAGAGACGGCTCGTACAATTCCTACTCGATGATCCGGAGCCTCTGCTGTATGGGGGCGAACCGATTTATCGCAATGGAGAGCGGGTAGGCTTCCTGCACACTGGCGGTTACGGGCATACACTGGGTGGCTCTGTGGGTCTGGGTCGCGTTGAAGATGAAGCAGGGGTGACGAAGGAGTATATCCAGGATGGGACTTTTGAGATCCAGGTGATCGGAGAACGCTATCCGGCCAAAGCTTCACTTCGTCCGCTACTTGACCCCAAGAATGAGCGCGTACGCAATTGATATAGATACTCGATCTATTGGCTGACCTCACTCTGACCAGTCGTAAACTCGCCACAGGACATTGAGTATTTTCCAGCTGCCATCGATTTTGATCAGGTGGATGTAGTCCAACCAATAATCAGCATAAACCTTGACCGTCGCCACATCGTCAAAAACATCCAAGATGGTTAGATCGAAGCGGCGCTCTTCTTCAGGGGTTACATGACCGCGTTCTCCCAAACCACGAATGTTTTCGATCAGCTGAGATGCACTGGTTACCCTGATCATCGGCCGATTGGTCACTTCATGCGGCATGAGTGTGCGCTTGACCAGGGCGGGATGTAAAGATCTTGCCATGCGTTCAGGGTCGCCTTCATAACAGCTTTCGATGTAATCACGGACCACGTTTGTGATCTCTTCGACCGATACGACATCTTCATTTAAATCACTTAGGAGGGAATTTTCCATTTCCAAATCCTTATATTATTCTGGACCAGCTTGCTAATTTCTTGTTTTAGTCCTGCTTCAATCACCTGTAATGCCATTTGCTTTCTCTACTTCCCGGTAAGACTATCATCTTTTCCGTTTTATCTTCAAACATTCATTTAAATGGACTAGCATATGGCGGCTGGCCGGCATCAACAACAAACCGACAATATCCCTCCTACCCCAGTATTCGGTCAATCCCTTGGCTGCTTCAACCACTGCCCCTTCATCCAGAACTCGTTGCAATCGGGGAGGTTCAACTTTGGATCTTAATTCTTCAGGCTGGAGTTCTGCGACGATGGATCGTGTCCTGCGACCCACAGCAACTCGATATTCCCTCAAGCCCTCAATATCGATCGACGCACTCAGCTCTTCCACACCCTTAGGACTCATCGCATTACCGGTATCGCGTACGTTGATCTGCAGGCGTTCCAGCCATTTATCCTGGATAAAGACCTGCGGACTGCCAGCGACCAGTAAATTCATCGCCACATCTTCGATGCGGGCGATGTGCCAGATATTCCAGGCGACGGAATGATCCTGGTTCTTCGGAACGCGCCGGATCTCAGCTCCCGATAGATCGTCCAAGACCTCATCCTCGAAGGACCAGGGTTCTGTTCCAGCCATGATAGCCGAGTGGAGCATGGCATGTTGGCTGAAGAAGAGCTGCATGGCTTCAATGTGCTGGTTGGGATCTTTCATCAGCTTTCGCAGTTCACTCTGCTGTTTCAAGCATAACTTGCGATATGACTCAGCCTCCATCATTCCCGATTCCATTAATCTCATGAAACAAACCTTGCCCAATCCGCACCACCTCGCGGACCAGCAAATCAAAATCCTCCCTGCGACTGCGGTGATTGGTTATCGCTGCATGCAGATAATTCTTCCCTTTAATCGATACTGTGGAAACTGTGGCGATGCCTTGCTCCTGCATTTCGATCTCAATCTGTTTATTAACCTGATCCAAACCTTTGCTGTCTAACCCATCTTTTACAAAACGGAAACAAACTACATTCAAGGAGACCGGCAAGGCCAGTTCTAATTCAGGTTGGGTTGTGACCAAGGCAGCCAGGTAATTCGCCTGGTCAATGTTCTGCTGGATGATGCGTCTATACTTTCGTACACCCTGTTCCTTGATCGTCATCCAGGCTTTAAGTGCTGGGAAACCGCGTGAGAGCACAAAACTATAATCGCTGACCCAAGGCACGTCCACTCCAGTCAAGCCACGTTCACCTTCTCCATGTGCCAGATAAGTCGGCACCAGAGAAAATGTTCTTCGATGGTCTTCTTCACTCTTGACCAGCACGCAGCCAATCGGATAAGGCAGGTACATCCATTTATGCAGATCGAATGCCAACGAGTCTGCTCGTTCCATACCCGCCACCAGGTGTTTCGATTCTGGGGCGATCGCAGCCCAGGCGCCAAATGCACCATCTACATGGAACCAGAGATTCTCCCGCTGGCAGATGTCAGCCAGCGAGTTGAGATCGTCGATCGCGCCGGTATTGGTCGTCCCGGCCACGCCAACGACACAGAAGGGAAGATGTCCATTCCGGCGATCATTTGCAATGATTTCCTCAAGTTCCCCCAGATCGATTTGCATATCATCGTTCACCGGCACGCTGCGCAGCGAATCGCCGCCCAGACCGAGAAGCTCTACAGCTTTATTTACAGAAGAGTGAGCTTCCTGGGAGGAATATAGCGTCATCAATTGTGGCGCCGCGCTGAGACCTTCTCGGCGCAGATCATAAACCGCCTTGGAATTGCGCGCCACAGCCAAACCGATCAGGTTTGAAGCCGAACAACCGCTGGTCAGCACCCCGCTGGCAGAGGTTGGATATCCAAGTAGCTCTTTGAACCAATCAACGACCTGAATTTCGACATAGTTCGGGCTGATGTACGAGAAAGCACCGCTGACTGCATTGGTTGAAGTTGCCAGCATCTCTGCCAGCGCCCCCATTACTGTGCCCGTGCCTCCGACCCAGCCCCAAAAACGAGGGTGATTAAGTCCAAGTGTAAAGGGAAATATAAATTTTAGATACTCCTTATAGATTTCTTCTGGCGGCTGCGGATCGAGCGGCGCTGCTCCGGAAAAATGCTCTTTCACATCCTGGGACGCATGCTGCCAGACCGGGTGCTCACGCAAAGACTTTGCATGGTCCAACATGTCATCCAACATACGATGACCAAGTGCCCGCATGGCTTCCCAATCTTCGGGGTCAAGCGATTCTTCAAGGATATATTCGGTTTCTGTCATTTGGTCACCCATTTATGAGTCGAACAACTTTGATCGGATTTTCAAAAGAGTAAACATATCCAGTATTATACATTCCAGTTCACAGTTACTTTATCGATCTCTGGCAACTAGATTGTCGCCCGATTTTATTAGGACCTCTGCGGTAGGGTATCTCAATTGGGAAATGTACGGTAAAATCTTAGCCAACATTAACAGACTTGCCTGGTGAGAGCCAGGCAAGAATAATCAAACAGGAGAGAGTTGTATTATGAGTGATGTACCAGTTCAATTAATTGTGGCTGCCTTCCAGGACGAAAAAGCGGCTGACGAAGCCTTGAAAGGCCTGAAGCAAGCAAGAAAGGAAAATCTGATCCGCATTGAGAACGCAGCTGTGCTGCGCAAGGACCAGAAAGGCAAACTGCACATCAAGGAGACAGCTGACATGGGTGGGGGTAAAGGAGCCGCGTTGGGCGGTGTTGCTGGGGCAGCGATCGGCCTGATCGCGGGTCCTGCCTTGCTAGTGCCTGTTGCGGTGGGTGCATTGGTGGGTGGTCTGGCAGCCAAACTGCGCGACAGTGGATTTTCGGATGAGCGCTTGAAGAAGGTTGGTGAAGGCTTGAAACCCGGCTCCTCCGCCATTATCGCCATCGTTGAGCACAAGTGGGTGGAACAGGTTGAAAAAGAGATGGAAGAAGCCGGCGCGGACCTGTTCACCGAAGCCCTGGGGGCGGATATCTCCGAACAGCTTGAAGCCGGTCACGAAGTGGCCTACTCCGCTCTGGCCACCCAGGAAGGGTACGCAATAGACCGCGTCGCGGGCGGCGAGGACCAGATCGAAGGTCAATCTTTGGTTGTCGACGATACTGGCGCCTATGGCAGCCGCTACTTCGCCACCGAAGATGGTTTCGCTGTTGAACGCATGTCCTTGACCGAAGAAGGTGTCACCGATGAGGTGCTGGCAGTTGAAGGTGACACAGTGACCTATGGCGCCGCCGTCACCACAGATGAAGGCATGGTCGCTGCGGGAGCAGTTGGCAAGCTGGAAAAAGGGGAAGAAGAACCCGAAGAAGAAGACAAATAGCACGAATTCAAGACCTGTTGGGGTAATTCCCGGCAGGTTTTTTTTTATGAAGGAGATCCTAATGGCACGCAGAAGACAAAAACGGCAAGAAGAGCGCCAGACTTTTGGGCGTGGTGGCTCCGCAACTCGCTACCAAATGAGACAGAAGATGTTTGCTTTGGGCCAAGATTTTTACATTGAGAACGAGCAGGGACAAAAAGTTTATAAGGTAGACGGCAAGGTGCTCCGTGTACGAGACACCCTCTACTTCAGGGATGCAAAAGGTAATGAGCTTTGCAAGCTGCAGCAAAAAGTAGCCCGCATTAAGGACAGTATGGAGATAGAAGGTCCAGATGGGAAAAGGTTGGCCATGGTCAAGAAAGCCATTATCACCCCGGTGCGGGATCGCTGGACGGTCAAGATCGGAGATGGACCTGACCTGGATATACAGGGTAATATCCTCGACCACGAATACAAGATCGAGGAAGGACGCACCAAGATCGCCGAAGTCTCCAAGAAATGGTTCCGGGTTCGCGATACATACGGCGTGGAGGTTGCTCCAGGGCAGAAAGACATTCTTATCCTGGCTGCAACCGTGGCAATCGATATGATGGCGCATGAAGGAAGATAATGGTATTTAAAGAAGTGCAGCGATCCAGCTCCGATTGATTCCGTGGAGATAAAATCAGTGTAATTCCACGAACAACACCCTTATCACAGCTAATATAAATATATCTAGAAGGAGGCTATAGAATGCCAATAAAAGAATACAAACCTGGAACCGCATTTCCAGGCGTGATCGGCCGCACGGTGTCAGAATCGGAACCCGCCTGGCCACAGCCGGTGCGGGCCAAAGAAGGCACGCCCAACGTGATCTTCTTTATCCTGGATGATGTTGGTTATGGACAGATGTCGGCTTTTGGCGGTCTGGTCAATACTCCCAATCTTGATCGACTGGTGGAGAACGGTCTGCGCTACACCAACATGCACACCACGGCTCTTTGTTCGCCAACTCGTTCCTGTGTGCTTACAGGCCGCAACCACCACTCAAACGGAGTAGCTTCCATCATGGAAACGGCCACTGGCTTCCCCGGCTACGACTCACGCATGCCTTTCCAAAACGGGATGCTTTCCGAGATCCTGCTGGAGCATGGCTACAACACCTTTTGCACCGGAAAGTGGCATCTGGCTCCGGCGGAAGAGAGCACCCCAGCCGGCCCCTTCCACCGCTGGCCGCTGGGCAGGGGATTCGAACGCTACTATGGCTTCTTGGGTGGTGAGACCAACCAGTGGTTCCCCGACCTGACCTACGACAACCACTCGGTTCCCCAGCCCAAATCAGTTGAAGAAGGCTACCACCTGGATGAGGATCTGGTCGATAATGCCATCAAGTTCATCCTCGATGCCCACGTGATTGCGCCTGATAAGCCTTTCTTCCTCTACCATGCCCCGGGTTGCGCCCATGCCCCACACCAGGTCGCTCCAGAGTGGATCGAGAAGTACAAAGGTGAATTTGATATGGGCTGGGATAAATACCGCGAGGTTGTCTTTGCTCGCCAAAAACAAATGGGCATCTTCCCCACAGACGCAGAATTATCGCCGCGCGACCCGGACGTGCCCGAATGGGATAGCCTCAACGATCAGCAAAAGCAACTCTATGCTCACTTCATGGAGGTCTTTGCCGGATTCCTGGAGCATTGCGATCACCAATTTGGACGCATCCTGCAGACCCTGGAGGATATTGGTGAATTGGATAATACCCTGATTATGGTGCTCCCCGATAATGGAGCCAGCTCGGAGGGTGGGGTCAATGGTGCCTTCAATGAGATGAGCAGCTTCAATTACTATTGGGAAACTGTTGATGACATTATGCCTAAGATGGACAAGTTGGGCGGACCGTCTGCTTACAATCACTACCCATGGGGCTGGTCCTGGGCAGGGAACACCCCCTTCCGGCGCTGGAAGAAGGAAGTCTACCGCGGCGGCTGCACCGATAACCTGATCGTACACTGGCCTGCGGGTATCAAAGCCAAAGGTAAAAATCGCAACCAGTATGCCCATGCTATCGATATGGTTCCCACCGTTTTGGATGTGCTGGGGATAGAGCCACCCGAAAGCATTCGGGGTGTGGCCCAGTCGCCGATCGAGGGGGTCAGCTTTGCTCATTCCTTCAACGATGCAGAGGTACCTACGCAACACCACACCCAGTATTTTGAAATGTTTGCCACCAGGGCGATCGACCATGATGGCTGGCGGGCGGTTTGCGGCTTCCCTGGCCCCAGCTATGCGGAAGGCGCAGAGAAGGGACTTAATCTAGGGGATGAGATCACCCCTGAAGTGCTGGACGACCTGGATGCCAATAGCTGGGAACTGTATTACATCGCCAAAGATCCTGCCGAAGCGCACAACCTGGCCGAAAAGCATCCGGAAAAATTAGCAGAAATGATCGCTCGCTGGTATGTCGAGGCAGGCAAATACCAGGTGCTGCCGTTGGATGGAACCATCTTTCAACGGCTGGTTGCTGAACGTCCACAGGTTGCGTTGCCCCGGGACAAATATACATTCTATCCTGACCTATCGCCGATGCATGTATCGGTTGCACCAATGATCTATAACCGACCACACAGCATCACCGCCGACGTGGTCATCCCTGCCGGTGGCGCTGAGGGGGTGCTGCTTGCGCAAGGTGGCGTGGCAGGTGGTTACGTCTTTTTCGTTCAGGATAACAAGTTGCATTACCTGCACAATTACATGGGCTTGGAGGAGTTCACCGTGACCTCCTCCGGGGATGTGCCCGAGGGTGAGTGCCGCTTGCGATATGAGTTCGAACCGACCGGCCAGCCCGATCCCCGCAATGGCAAGGGCGCTCCAGGGCGCGGCCAGCTTTACATCAATGACGAACTGGTCGGCAACAGCGAATTCCCCACCACCGTGCCAATCACCTTCGGCATCGAGGGTTTGAGCTGTGGTTATGATTTCGGTGAGGCAGTCACCCACAAATACGAGACCCCCTTCCGCTTTACCGGAACCATCAAACAGGTCGTCACCGACATCACTGGTGAACTGATCGAGGACGATGAATCCAAAGTGCGCATGCTAATGGCCCATCAGTAGTCTCAGGAGCATAAATGCCACTTAAAGCATAGAAATTTCAGTCGCAGCAAGAAAATTAATAAGTGGGCCTGGCGGGTTTACTACTCTGCCAGGCCCATGTTATGATTAACAGCAAGATTCACCTATTTGCCAGACTGTTTTCAGGAGGGCAGACAAATGAAGACATACTTTTACCTAATCGGTGCGCTTTTCATGGGGATGATTCTGGCCTCTTGCGGACAGGCGGAGACGCCCACCGCTGAGCCAACACCCGTTCCGCCTACACCGACGACGGCCATACAGACATCGCCGATCGATGATGTATTGGATATCACCTGGCAGTGGGGGGAATTGGTAGAGACAGATCCTGCCAGCCAGTCGGTGGTGCCCGATCCCGAAAATTACACCATCACCTTCCGTGAAGATGGTTCGGCGGAAATCCAGGCGGATTGCAACCAGGTGGGTGGCACATACGCCCTGGAAAATGGTGATTTCCAGATCGTTCTTGGTCCGACAACGACTGCCTTTTGCGGTGATGAATCGCTGGACCAGCAGTATCTGACTCTGCTGGGAGAGGTGAACGCTTTCTCAACCGCGGGGGGGCAGCTGAGCCTATCTGGTGACACTTTCACCATGAGCTTTAATGAGGGAGTACCAGGGGAAGTCGCTGCAGTCGATCCCGCGGACCTGCAGAATAAGATGTGGAGTTGGGAGCGCCGCATTATCCCAGATAGCGGCACAGAAGAAGCCATCTCCGATCCAACCAGCTACACCCTGACCTTTAATCCTGATGACACATTCGCCTTCCGGGCAGACTGCAACGTAGGCGGAGGAACATATTCCGCCGATGAACAAGGTGCCATCCAGTTCGAATTGGGTCCAATAACCCTGGCGGAATGTGGGCCCGAATCGCGCTACCAGGATATGATAGATATGTTGGGGGCTGTCCAGGATTACCGATTTGAAGAAAATGGAGATGTGCTGGTGTTGGTCTGGCCGGCGGATGGTCCTCAAGACTACTTCCGGGGCATGGAGCCAGTGGAGGTCAGCGCCTGTCCGATCGTAGAACCAGCTTACCTCCGCTTGGACACCCAGGGATTACCATACTTCTGGCAGCCGAATACTGTGCCAGCAACCCCTTATGACAACTCTCAACCCCCAGGCGCTAAAGGATTACCAGAGCATATCCAGGTCAACTTCGGCGTGCTCAATCCCCAGGACAGGCTGCCGGGCGATCCGATCATCTACATCATCGATGTAGATGAATACCAAGAATTGTGGGCATCGGCCGGAGACGACAGTGTCAGCCGTAGGATCGAGCAGCTGCAGAATCTACTGGAAGAACAGCCAGACACATTCCCAACCTCTGGATTACCTGTGCTGCCGTTCGAGGAAGTTACAGGTGCAAACGACCTGGCCGTACAAGGAGAATTCCTGGATTTCGACTGGTTTAGCGGTCTGCGCTTTGTTGGTCGCTTCCAGCAGGATCCAAACCCGGTCACTGACGAGGGGTTGTTCTACATTTTCCAGGGATTCAACACTGACGGCAGCTGTCTGATCAGCTTCTTCTATCCGGTCAGCAGCGAGCAGCTGCCCGACACAGCCGAAGACGTTTCAACGGCAGAACTTGAACGAGTTGACGCAGATCCCCAAGCGTACCTTGATGAAACAGCCCAAACGCTCAACGAATTTACAGCTGAGGATTGGGATCCCAACCTGAACACCCTGGACGCGGTAATCGGCTCCTTAACTTACATGCCCCCGGAACCGGTTGGGACGAGCCTGACAGGTGTCACCTGGGGCTGGACGGAGCTGACCCAAACGGAGCCAGCCTCGCAAACCGTCGTACCAGATCCAGAAAATTACACTTTGGTTTTCCAACCTGACGGTGGTCTGCAGATCCTGGCAGATTGCAACTCAGGGAGCGGTATATACACCCTGGATGGAAGCAATATGACGATTGAGGTTGGCGTGCTGACCACAGCCGATTGCGGCGTTGAGTCTCTCTCCGGCCTTTACCTTGACCAACTTAGCAAAGTGGTCTCCTATGAGCTAACCCAGGAGTTACTCGGCCTCAATCTGGTGGATGGGTCTGGCAGGATGATCTTCACCAATCTTGGCCCGGGTTTTGGTATCCCCGCTCCGGGTGAAGGCGTGCCGACCGCAACCGCCACGGAACCGATTAACGTGCGCAGCGGTCCCGGAGCACAGTACTCGACTTACGGAGTCGTCTCCATTGGAACGACTGCCGAGGTGATCGGCATCAGCGAGGATGAAGAGTGGTGGGTGGTCAAAGTTTCGGTTGAATTTGCTCCTGATGGGCGCGGCTGGGTGAATAGCGAGTTTGTCGAGGTGACAAACGCTGAGAATGTTCCCGTTATCCCCACCCCTCCCCTAGGAGACATAGAATTCCCCCCACCTGGACCTGACGCGCCGACCGCCTTAGCCCTGGCGGCGATCAACGTGCGCAGCGGTCCCAGCACCGATTATCCCGTATACGGAATCGCGCCAACCGGCAGCCAGGCCACAGTGATCGGCGTCAGTGAAGATGGCGCCTGGTGGGTGGTCAGTGTCTCCACCCAATTAGCCCCCGACGGTCAGGGCTGGGTGAGCGCGGATTTCGTTGAGGTGACCAATGCGGATGATGTGCCGATCGTCCCAGCTCCACCGCAGCCTTGATACGGGTCAACGGGCTTCTCGCTAACCAGTAAGGCGTTCACAGTCATTAGCTGCAATACCGGCCTGTACTTTCCCAGCAGCGGAATTTTAAAGTCTTCCGCTGCTGGATTCTATTTTCTCAGTGCGAGGGCGAGGATATCAACCATCAACGATCTGAAAGAATTCCACTCATCTTTCTCCATAAATTCAATCACAGCCGATAAAAATATAGTTTGCTATAATTATTGCCTTATATTTTCCTGAGTTTAATCAAGCATTATGACAATATTGCACAAGAAAACACCCAGAGTAAAAAATTGGTTGAGGGGCTTTGCCCTGATCACCCTCATTGGTATGAGCCTAACTACCGGATTAATTTCGGTCAGTGCCCAAGGTGGAGGACAGATTCAGGTACTGAATGGCAAAATCGAGCCGGGAGAGGTTATCGTCTACCTTCTCCCAGACCTTTCAACAGGCCAGACCTTGTACATCCATGCTTCAGCCATTTCGGGCAATCTCGATCCGATCGTCTTCATCACCGATACAAATCTTGATGGCGAAACAATTGAAGCCGAATTTGAAGCTGCCCGGGATCAGCAGATTTTATCTAACTCTTCAGATCCGCTTGAAATTATCGACGAGTTGCGCGATCAATACACCTTGGCCTGGGATGATGACAGCGGAGGCGGCTTAACCGCCGCGCTGGCGATAGAACTCCCCTTCGATGGTGATTACCGATTGATCGTCGGGGGTTCGTTATCTGCCTTTGGCGGGCAAACCTTTGGCGATTACCGGATGCTGGTTGGTTTAGACGCCCCATCTGTGCTGGACGGTGAAGCTGAAGAGACCGGCGATGTTATTGCATTTCTGGATGTGGAGGCGACGCCAATGGGGATCGGCATTCAGGAGATAACTGGCACCCTAAATCAGGAAAAAGCATTTACATTTGTCGAGCTGAACGATTTCAAAGAGGGGGATACTCTGTATGCATATATCGAAGCCACTTCAGGAGACCTGGCTCCTAGCCTAATGTTGAGGAATTTCGCCCGGAAACCCTTACGCAGTGCCAATATGGATGGAAAAGAGTCTAAGGCCAGCTTGCAGTACACCTTTCCAGGGGACAGCAGAAATTACCAGCTAGATATAACCAATTGCTGCGAAGGTGGATCGATGACTTCTGGTGATTATCGCTTGCTATTAGGTATCAATGCTCCAGAGGTGCTGACCGGTAACGCCCAACCTGATGGGCGAATGGTGGCACGCGATCCCATCGCGGTTGATATTGGGTTGATCCTTGAGCAGATCATCGAAGTTGATCAGCAGTCGGAGTTCTTCACTGCGGTAGGCACCATCAAGATGGAATGGAACGACCCCCTACTGGCATTCAACCCGGAGAACTGCCAGTGCGATTTCATCAGCTACAACAACGAAGGGAATTTCAACCGCTTCTTATCCGAATCAAATGGCAGGTGGCCGGATTTTACATTTGTAAACCAGCAGGGAAATCGTTGGACTCAAAATCGAAACCTGGTTGTTTTCTCAAACGGCGATGCCCTATATTTTGAACGCTTCACCACCAATTTCCAGGTCGATTTCGATTTCCGGCGATTCCCCTTCGATTCGCAAACCTTTGTGATCCGCATTGACTCACTTTTTCCCGAAGAGCTCTACAAATTAATCATTATGGAGAATGGTAGTGCAATCAGTACAGAACACGGGGAGGATGAATTTATCTTAGAGGATTTGTCCACCCAGGTATCCAGCATTACTACGCAGGCAGGTCGGGTTTTCTCACGCTTCACCTTCAGCTTCGATGCACCTCGCCATCTCAGCTACTATATATTTCAAATATTTGTGCCCATTTTGTTGATCATCGTCATTTCCTGGATCACCTTCTTTTTAAAGGATTACACCCGCCGCATCGAGGTGGCCAGCGCAAATTTGCTGCTCTTCATTGCCTTCAGCTTTAGTCTCTCTGAAAACTATCCTCGCTTGGGTTACCTGACCATCTTAGATGCGATCATGGCCATCATGTTCATCATCAATGCCTTGGTTATTGTTTATAACGTCTGGCTGCGCCGCTTGGAGATGAACGATCGGATTGAGATGGTAGAAAGGATAGATGACGTCCTGGATTGGACCTACCCGCTGATTTATTTGGTGCTATTTGGAGGACTATACTTGTGGTTCTTTTAGCCAGTCTCGATTGGTTCCCAATGTCCTATGATGATTGTCATAAAAGAGCCGAGGTAGTTAGAATCTAAGTATCATGGAAAGCGCTACAATTCGCTGGTGGCAAAGGATCATCCAAAGGCTGGCCATGACGGATTTCATCTCTTCACGGTTCCTGGCCAGGTTTCTGCATCATATTGATGGCGCAGTTCTGCAATGGTCTAACGGAAGAGTATCTCCTACGACCATGTTGTCTGGATTGCCAGTCATCACACTGATCACCACCGGCGCCAAAAGTGGGAAACCCAGATCTGTACTGTTAGCGGGTTATCCGGAAGGAGAAGATTTCATTCTGGTCGCTTCCAGCTTCGGGAGCCCAAACTATCCTGCCTGGTACCATAACTTGTGTGCCTACCCGCAAGTTCAGGTCAGTACAAATGGGGAAATAAGAACATATGAAGCCAAAATCGTTGAAGAGAGAGAACGGGAAAGATATTGGCAGCTAGCCTTGGAATACTATCCTGGATACCGGGCATACGAAAAACGCTCTGGTGGTCGCGAAATACCCATAGTCTTGCTCAAACCTGCAAGTTGATGGGAGTAATGTTAGAACTGATTCACCATTCTATAGATTGACAACCTGGTAGAGCACCAATGATGGTAACCAGAAAAACCAGGTTGCCTTGATTAATCATTCCCTTTCGCTGTCCTCCCCATTCTGTTTAAGGTATGCTATAAACACTCGAGATTTTATCAACAAAGTCAACCGAGTCTACCCCACATATTTGTTGCTGAACCTACCAGATCGTTGGAAGAATGTCTACATTCGAGTCCAAAATGGATTAGTAAAATACCTACGCACACATTTGTTGTTATCATCTGATGGGAGGTGTACATGCCTGAACCAATTACCGCTTTGTTGTTTGGAGCGGGAGCCAGGGGAGCACAAGCTTACGGACCTTATGCATTGGCTCATCCGGATGAAATAAAATTCGTTGCTCTTGCAGAACCTAACACGGTAAAGCGCAAACGGTTTGCCAGAGCTCACGGGATACCAGCAAATCTCTGTTTTGAATCGTGGAATGAGGCAATAGATGCAGGGGTGATGGCAGATGTGGTGGTGAACTGCACCCAGGACCAGATGCATGCTGAGTCAGGTATCGCTGCACTGGCAGCCGGTTATGACATGCTGTTGGAGAAACCGATCGCTAATACATTAGGGGATTCTCTAAGAATCGTCCATGCAGCTGAACGGCATAACCGCTACCTGCAGATATGTCATGTACTGCGCTACACCGATTTTTTTCAAAAGGTGAAGCAAATCCTCACTGCTGATAGGATCGGACAGCTCATCACCATTTCACACCGCGAGAACATCTCAACCTGGCATATGGCTCACAGCTTTGTGCGCGGCAACTGGCGCCGGGAAGATGAATCCTCACCCATGATCTTGGCCAAATGCTGCCATGATCTCGATCTACTGCAATGGTTTGTGGGTTCTCCGGCCATCAAGTTGAGTTCATTTGGCTCGCTGATCCATTTCAAGCCGGATAACGCACCTGAAGGAGCGCCGACCCGCTGCACGGATGGGTGCCCGGTGGAGGAAAATTGCCCGTTCTACGCCCCAGCGATTTACCTAGACCTGGTACCGTTTAAATATGCGCTCAGCCAGTCAAGTCTCTCCCATTACAAATTAGCTGGAGAATTAGCCCTGAGAAGACCAGAGCTTACCACGCCAATCTCCATACTGATCCCGCGACTGCGCGAGCTGACCCAATACACCGGCTGGCCGCGCTCGGTGATCAGCGATGATCCCGGAAATAAAGAGGCCTTGTTGAAGGCGCTCCAGGAGGGTCCGTACGGGCGTTGTGTGTACCACTGTGATAACGACGTGGTTGATAACCAGATTGTGCAAATGGAATTCGAAGGTGGCATTACCGCCTCGCTTACCATGAACGGACATTCACATGAAGAAGGACGCACGCTGCGCATCGATGGATCGAAAGCTACCTTGCTGGCCAAATTCAGCTTCAACCGATCGTTCATCGAAATCCACGACCATCGCACCATGCACATCGAGCGTATCGATTTCCCCAGCAACCTTGAAAAAGTTGGACACGGTGGCGGCGATTTTGGCATCATGAACGATTTCGTGCAAGTGATAAATGGAAATAAGGAGCCAACCACCACGGCAAGAGAATCTATAGAAAGCCATTTCATGGCCTTCGCGGCCGAGGCGGCGCGCCATACAGGAGATGTCATCAACATGCATGATTATCGCGAACGGGCTGAGAAACAGTTGCTTCCATAAGAATGCCCTGGCAATGGATGAAAACTGATTACAGTTTTTATGTATCCTCGGAGGTTTTAGCATGATTGAGAACAAGAATGACCCCCTTCTGTCCGACGAAATCCGATCGTTTTACAATATTTATGAAGAAGCCGGACGTTTAGAAAGTCCAGAGGGCCAGATTGAAAAGATCCGCACCCGGGAGCTGATGGGGAGATATCTGCCACCTCCTCAGGCGGTTATCCTGGATGTGGGAGGCGGATCGGGAGTGCATGCATTCTGGCTGGCTGAACTGAATCTATGGGGGGTCAGCGCCCCCATCATGGGGATCGGGAAGAAAATTTGAAATTGGTGTCTTTGCTATTGCGATCACATGTTAGTTCAGCTTCAAGCATTCAATCATCCCACCCCTCCTGTTTTATTTAAGGTACAATGCACACTTGGTAAGGAGCAAATTAATGGAGAGTCAACAAACATCTGCTGAAATAAATGGAAATGGAAACCTCCCGCCTGGTCCGAAAGGTGTTCCCATCTTGGGGAATGCACTGCAGCTGGGTAGAGAAGATATCCTGGATACCTACCTGGACATGTACCGTCAATATGGCGATATCGTTTACCTGAAGCTCGGTCCCTTGGATGGGTATGTCCTCTTCAATCCTGAACATGTACATCATGTCTTAGTCAAGAATCAGAAGAATTACATCAAAGGCATTGGATATGATGGGTTTAGGCTGCTCGTCGGGCAGGGTTTGGTAACCAGCGATGGTGAGCTATGGCGCCAGCAGCGCCGCCTGATGGGACCTTATTTCACTCCCAAAGCGATCACCCAGTTCTCGGACATGATGGTGAAAATCACGCACGAAATGCTCGAAGATTGGGGAACAATTGCAGATCGAGGGGAAACGCTAGTCATGGATGATCACATGCTGCGCTTAACCATGAGCATCATTGGACAAGCTATGTTCAGCATCGACTTGAGCGAAGAAATGACGGAGATCGGAAGAGCTTTTGAGGAAGCTTTCGGGTTTATTCCTACCCGCACAAATGCGATCTTGCCCTTGTCTCTTCCCCTCCCCGCTCATAGGCGTTTCCAAAAGAATTTGGAGATCATCGATGAGTTTATCGCGCAGCAAATCCAGGCCGGGCGAGAGAACGGTGGTCAGGACAATCTCCTTGGGATTCTTTTACAGGCCAAGGACGAGGAGACCGGGCTTGAAATGAGCGAGGAACAGCTGCGTGATGAAGTGGTAACATTGTTCTTTGCCGGGTTCGAGACCACAGCTCGCAGCCTTACCTGGGGTTGGTACTTGCTGGCAAAGCATCCTGAGGTGATGAGCAAGCTGGAGGCTGAAGCAGATCGCGTGATTGGAATGCGGGTCCCACAAATCGATGACCTGTACAATCTTCCCTATACGCGCATGGTCGTCGATGAGACATTGCGCCTTTACCCACCGACTGCTTTATTAGCCCGGCAAAACGTTGAAGCGGATGAGATTGGCGGCTACCACATCCCTCCTCAATCCATGATCATCCTGGTTCCTTACGTAGTGCACCGCTATCCAGGTATGTGGTCAGATCCCGAGCAATTCGATCCAGAACGCTTCACCCAGCAAGCATCGCAAGATCGGCCAAAATCTGCATACGTCCCTTTTGCAGCCGGTCCGCGCGTATGCCTCGGCAACAACTTCGCCTTAATGGAGATGGTGTACGCTTTCTCTATGGCAGCAGCACGTTTCCGGGTGGAGATGGTCAGCGATGGGGATATTCCCTACGAGTTTGCAGGGACTATACGACCGACCAGGCCATTGCTGGTCAAAGTTCATAATCGCCATTAATTACTCGAACGGATCAGGCGATCATCACCATCAAAGGAAGCATGCAATAATCACCAGAATTCCCTATAACGTCAAAACTTTCCCATGTTGAAAAAACAATCAAGATTTTAATGAAGGAGACAAATGACAGAAAAAACTGTAGACGAATATATCTCAAGTCTCAATGATAAGCAGGCGGATATCGTTTCAAGCGTGCGCCAGATCGTGCGCGAGGCCGCTCCCAATGCTGATGAAGCGATCAAATGGGCGCAGCCCGTATATTCCAGCAATGGACCATTTGCATATATCAAGGCTTTCAAGAATTCGGTTAACTTCGGTTTTTGGCGTGGTGTGGAACTCAAAGATCCGAAAGGTCTCCTGCAGGGCAGCGGGGATAAGATGCGCCATATCAAACTCACCAGCACAGATGATATCGATGCTGGGGCTTTCTCTGATTTTGTTAATCAGGCTGTGCAGCTTAATCAAACCAAAGGCGACCCAACCAAGGGTTAATCGCTCTTAGGCAACTCAAGTTCCGTGAAAACCAGATCGCTTCCTTGATATTCGTATGCAAGATTTTTTGTTATCATGCTATAATTCATTAATACATTATTAACCCTGTTGGGATGATGTCCCGGTTTACGTCGGCTCAAGAACTGGGACTTTAACCCAAGAAGACTCTCGTCAACTGCAACCTTCGGGTTACCTTGGTGGCCTAACATCATGTTTATCAACCATGGAATGACAATCGCCATGGCAAATATCATCATCTTGGAGGAGGTTTGCAATGTGTTGTTTTTTCACAATTCTGGTATTTTTAGGACCCCGCTTCGCAGCCATTATCTGGTGGCTGGTCGCTCCACTGCGCTGGGTCGGGGACACAGTTGTCTCCGCTTTTAACTCCATCATTTGGCCAATCCTGGGTATTATCTTCTTACCTTGGACAACGTTAATGTATGTGATCGTTGCTCCAGGTGGCCTGCTTGGCTTTGATTGGCTCTGGATCGCCCTGGCCGTGGTGGCAGACATCGCCTCCTACGGTGGTGGCGCGTTTGGGAACCGGGATCGGATTGGAATGTAGCCCTTCTAACCCTGTCAATTGAATATCTAAATAAAGGAGACTAACAATGTGTTGTGCTTTTACCGCTCTTGTTCTTTTTGGACCCCGCCTGGCAGCCATTCTATGGTGGCTTTTCCGGCCAGCATTATGGGCCGCGACGTTCAACACCCTCATCTGGCCGATCCTGGGAATCATCTTCATGCCCTGGACGCTATTAGTATACATGATCGCTTTTCCAATCGATAATGTTTGGAACTGGGTTTTCCTGATTCTGGCTGTTATAGTAGACCTCGGTTCCTACGGCGGCGGCTTCTTCGGCAATCGAGATCGGATCGGGATGTAGCTGTTTCAAAACCCGCCAAAAAACTCAGAAGATCAAAATCTGCGGACCACTATCTAATTTGATCTAGAGTCGGTGGCGATTACGATCGTCCTACAAACAGAATCGAGAAACAGTGAGCTCATCTTCATGGAGCAGGCTTAATGATGCTGCATTATGGATACTTGATGGGCTCACTGTAATTTTTAAGTTTACCTGTCTCAATTCATCCCCAATTCCTCTGGAAAACATATCTCAACAGAGAATATAAAAAGGTACAATTACCTTGGGATCTATTACGAAGGCAAATGAGCGATTGTCTGTAAATCGATATTGGCAGGCAGTAAGCCCACACGATCGTATCTTGGTCGAGGAGAATTCTTCGCTAAGGAGCATTAAGTGAAAAATTCAAGACCGTCCGTACTAGAATTTGGTAAGGAGCTCTATCGCATCTGGGCTACCGAACGCCCGGGCCAGCTGGCTGCGGCATTAGCTTACTACGGTATGTTCGCATTTGCGCCAGTCATATTCATCGCTTTCTGGGTGGCAGGTCTTTTCATCGATCAGCTCTCGGCAGCAAACCAATTCTATAATCGCCTGGAGACCTTTTTCGGGCCGGAAGTCACAGCGTTTATCCAGGATTCAGTGGAAGCAATTGCCAGTACAACGACTGGTTCTACGATCATTTCGACATTGATCAGCGGGATAGCGCTATTGTTAGCTGCATCTGGATTGTTCTACCAGCTGCAATTTGCGTTGAACAAAATCTGGGGCATAGATCCCCAAGAAAGAGGACAGACTACTGGTTTGATCCGCCAGCGCTTGTTTTCTTTTTTAATGGTGATAGGCGTTGGCTTGATATTCATCCTCGCCACCTTGGTGAGTGTAGTCATATCATGGTTTGGCTCCTTGTTCGAGCTGAGTCCATCCATGCCAGTGCTTAATTCACTGGCGTTCCTGGGAATTACTACGCTGGCTTTCGCCTTGATCTTCAAAATTATTCCCGAGGAGAAGATCACCTGGCGTGATGTCTGGATCGGCGCATTGGTCACTGCGGTGCTGGTTACCCTGGCGTTATTCATATTCGGCCTTTATTTAAGCCGCGGCAATATCGGCTCTGCTTTTGAGGCAGCCGGTGCTTTTGCTGTCCTACTAATCGGAATATACACCCTTGCCCAGGTGTTCCTCTTCGGCGCCATGTTCACCAGAGTCTTTGCCCAAATGTACGGTTCAAAAGCTGGCCAAACCTCCTGACTAATATTGGAGGGGGGAAATTACCCCAAACGAAATACCTTAAATTACAGAATGGCCGCAAAATCACATATTATGAGTATGGCAACCCAAATAGGCAACACGTTTTTTACTTTCATAATACGCCTGGATCGCGTAAGGACATCTGTTTCTCAGCACCACCATTAACGAAATATTTTTGAACTTAACCAACTACAGCTGGGTACAGGCGTCACCAAAATTCCTTCCTTATTCAATCTCAACAAAAGCTAAATGATGACTTGTTGATCCTTTGTACACAGTGGTCATGTATAATCAATTTAAAGAATATCAATCTATCGAGAGGGACAATTTTGGATACCTTACTCGAAACCAAGTTCTATATTCCAGTTCCAGGGACAAATCTTGTTTCTCGTGAACGACTTCTGCGCGTGATAGATGAGGGTATAAAAGCGGGTAAAAGGCTGACCTTGATATCTGCTCCTCCAGGATATGGCAAGACCACTCTGCTCGGGGAATGGATATTCGAAAAAAACCTCTCCGTTGCCTGGCTTACTCTAGATGAAGGAGAAAACGATCCAGCTCGTTTTGTAGCTTATCTCATCTCAGCCATTCGAAAGATCGAGCCAGGAATAGGTGAGACGACTCTGGCCACGCTCGGTACGCCAGCAAAACACACGCCTGAAAGCTTGCTCACCCCGTTGGTTAACGAGATTTCTGAAAATCCAGAAGGATTCCTGATTGTCCTCGATGATTACCACACCATCCACAACCAGGTTATCCATGATGAGCTGGCATTTCTGCTGGATCATTTTCCACCACAAATCCATGTTGTCATCGCTTCTCGCGCTGACCCGCTCCTCCCCCTGGCGCGACTGCGCGGTCGCGGCCAGGTGACAGAGTTGCGCCAAAATGATCTGCAATTCAATGTCGATGAAGCAAGGACGTTTTTAGAAAAAGTATTGGGGATTGAAATCTCAAGAAAGGATATCGAGGCACTTACCTCTCTCACAGAGGGTTGGGCAGCTGGTTTGCAGATGGCGGCTGCTTCGATGAAAGATCATGAGGATATTACTGCATTCATTAATTCTTTCACAGGCAGCAACCGTTACATATTGGACTACCTGATCGAAGAAGTTCTGCAAGGTCAACCTGAACCCATTCAGGGTTTTTTGCTGCATACCTCGATATTGGAACAATTATCTGGGCCTCTATGCGATGCGGTGATCGACGGCTCGATCGCCCTTCCTGCCAAGAGCCAATCGATCTTGGAGGAACTTGAACACGCAAACCTGTTCATCATTCCGTTAGATGATCGACGTGAATGGTATCGCTACCATCGCTTGTTTGCCGATCTGCTCAGACAGCGTTTGTACCAATCACACCCAGACATCTTGGACTCATTGCACAGCCGGGCATGTGACTGGTACGAAAGATACAGCTTATTGGAGGAAGCCATCGAGCACGCAATATTATCAGGTGATGGAGCACGCGCTGCAGATCTGGTTGAACGTTCTGCCGAAGATGTACTCATGCGCAGCCAGGTTGCCACCTTTTTGGGTTGGATTGATCAGCTTCCTGAAGGAGAAATTCATCGACGACCAGCACTCAGCGCCTACTACGCCTGGGTTCTGTTATGGAGCGGCGCACCAATTGAGGCCATCGAAGCACATTTGAAAATCACTGCCTTGGATGAGGACTATTCGGCAAAAGCATTACCCTTCCGGGCGTTCATGGCTTCTATCAAGAGTGATTTCCCTTCAGCGATCGATCTATCTACGCGAGCACTAGATCAATTACCAGAAGAAGATCAGCTGCTGCGCAACCTGGCTAATTTCATCTTGGCTACAGCCTACATGGCAAATGGTGAGGTCCCAAAAGGCGTGGACATCTTGGAAGAAACTGCGATAGTCAGCCAGAGATCTGGAAATATGATGATCGCCACCCTCGTATTGTGTGAACTGGGAGAGCTGCGTATAAAACAGGGCCACCTGCACAAGGCAAATGCCCTATATCAACAGGCCTTAGAACTGGCAACCAATGCTCAGGGGGATAAATTGCCTGTCGCAGGCAAAGCGTTAATCGGCTTGGGAGATATCGCTCGAGAGTGGAACGATCTCGAGGCCGCACAGCGCTATCTTAGCGAAGGGATCGAGCTCGCTAAGCAGTGGAGTGTCGTGGGTATCTTTGAAGGCTACCTGAACCTGGTCCAGCTCCACGACGCACTTGGAGCAACACAAAAAGGTGACGAGCTGTTCGCCCAACTGCGTGATCTGGCAATCCAATTCGATGCTACTGAGATTGATGACTACATTGTCGAAATGTACGAAGCGCGCCGGAGCATCGCGCTTGGCGACCTGGATACCGCGCGCCTTTGGGCAGAGCGGCGCAGCATACCCAATAAACCTCCAGAGATAAAAACCGGAGATGCACTGGATTACATTCGCACTCGGATGTGGAAGTATGAGGCCAATGCATTGGCTTGGTTGTACATCATGGATGGTCATTACCTCGAAGCGCTGAACCTCTTAGAATTGGTCCAACGGCAAGCAGAAGAAGCAGATCGCATGTTCCTGACGATCGAGGCTGCAATCCTGAAAGGGGTTGCGCTGCAATCGATCGGAGAAAGAGAGCAGGCGATATCTTCAATGATGGATGCCCTGAATATGGCCGAACCAGAAGGTTTCATGCGCACTTTCATTGATCTGGGGGACAAGGTAAAAGATTTGCTTGAAATAATCCGCAATGAAGCGGAGAATGCAGCCATGCTGGATTACATCGATAATTTGCTGGAGGCGTTTAAACCGCTGGATATTGAACGCCAATCCGTATCCAGCATTCCTCCAAAGCGGGCTGGTGAAAAGCTCAGCGAGCGTGAACAGGATGTTCTGCGCTTGTTGCCCTCCAGTCTTTCGAGCACAGACATGGCTGCTGAGCTCTCCATTTCAGTCAATACGCTGCGCACCCACCTGAAAAATATCTATGCGAAGCTGAATGCCCACAGCCGCTATGAAGCCATCGAGCGTGCCAAAGAGATAGGTTTGCTGTAAGGACACCCCGGGAAATTGGTATTGCCCTCACCCAACAGGTGGGGTATTTTTAATTAATCACCAATTTATGTGATGACAGATCACCCAACGAGTGGTTATAGTAATCCCAGAATGGAGATGATTTATGCCCAAAGCCTATAAAAACCAGCTCGATCACAATTATCAGATCAAGATATATGGTAATTTCGATCAAGGATGGTCGCGCTGGTTCAATGGTATGGCGATCTCTACGGAAGAAGACAGTCACGGCACCCATATCACTTCGCTGACTGGGAGAATCACAGACCAAGCAAAACTGCGCGGCCTCATGAACAAAATCTGGGATTTAAATCTAATCGTCATCTCCTTAAATCGATGCGAGGATTAGCATTCATTGATGAGGCAAGAAAACAAACAGAGATAACGACCAGAATATTGAAAAATCATAAAGACCCTTAAATGAAGAGTTCTGTCTTGAATTGTTTAGATAATTACTAAAAGGTATGAGAGAATTGATTTGGAAGGAGGCAAACCATGTCACTCGAATACACATTACCTCTCTCCGATAGCAAGGGTACACTGGATCTCGTGGGGGGAAAAGGCGCTTCCTTGGTGCGGTTAATTAATGCAGATCTACCTGTTCCGGCAGGGTTTCACATCACCACCAGGGCATATTGGAGATTTATTAAATTCAATAATCTGGAACCCTATATCCAGGAAGCGATTACGAAGGTAGATACCTCCAGGCATGACAGTATTGAAAACGCATCTCGCGAGATTCAAGACTTGATCCTCCAAGGGGAAATGCCTTCCGATATCGCCTCTGAAATTGTTGAAGCCTATGCCGATCTCCCGGGTAGCGATCCCGCTGTGGCAGTGCGTTCATCGGCAACTGCGGAAGATCTACCCGAAGCATCGTTTGCCGGCCAGCAAGATACTTACCTGAATATCAGCGGCGCGGCATCATTACTAGACGCTACCAGGAAGTGTTGGGCAAGTCTTTGGACCGCTCGAGCGATCAGCTACCGCATTCAGCAGGGCATCTCTTCAGATAACGTTGCCTTAGCAGTTGTTGTACAGCTGTTGGTACCCGCGGAGGTGGCAGGCATACTTTTTACTGCCAATTCAATCACTGGACGCCGTGACCAGGCCGTAATCAATGCAGCCTGGGGCTTGGGTGAGGCGGTCGTTGGCGGAAAAGTAACCCCCGACACGATCGTGGTTGATAAGGATTCTAGCCAGGTACTGAACTACGAGATAGCAG
>Ga0209536_100001856_pt1 | contig 34582 bp, 36 predicted proteins | sample DeeMarSeWOR28_12_FD_187461 | JGI IMG/M metagenome (GOLD analysis project Ga0209536, IMG submission 187461) | Marine sediment microbial communities from White Oak River estuary, North Carolina - WOR-2-8_12 (SPAdes) (version 2) | ecosystem: Environmental > Aquatic > Marine > Intertidal zone >...
GCAATACGGGGACAGTGTACCAGTGATCAAGGGTACTTCGGGAATTCTCGTTTGGCAGAGCGTAAAGACCGCAGAAGAAGGGCCATGCGTTAGGTGCGCAACTTGTGTTGATGCCTGTCCGATGGGATTGATGCCGACTGAGATCTGTAGTCATGTGAAGAACAAAAATTTCGATCGGGCAAAGGACTATGGAGTGCTTGATTGCATTGAATGTGGTTGCTGTGCCTATGTTTGCCCGGCGGCAATCCCACTCGTGCACTACTTCAAGTACGGAAAGAACGAGATATGGAGAAAAGCGAAAAAGTAAAAGAACTGTTGGTCGTTTCCGCATCGCCGCATATTAGATCGAAGCACAAGACAAACAGAGCGATGCGCACCGTGACCATTGCTCTATCCCCCGCATTGGTGTATGCTACTTACCTTTTTGGCTTGCGCGCACTCTTGATAACGGCCATCAGTATTCTTGCTGCGGTTGGCTCGGAAGCACTATTGCAGAGAATGCTGGGCAAGAGGATCACCATTACTGACGGTAGTGCGGTTCTAACCGGCCTACTGCTTGCCTTTAATCTGCCACCCGGTGTTCCATGGTGGATGCCAGCAGTGGGCAGTGCGTTTGCCATCATATTCGCCAAACAGCTGTTCGGAGGCTTGGGCTATAATTTCATCAACCCTGCCCTGGCCGGTCGCGCTTTCTTGATGGCGTCATGGCCATCAATGATGACCAAGGCGTGGCTGGCACCGGTTGGCGGTACACTCTCCGGGGTCGATGGGATCAGCGCGGCAACGCCGCTCAGCCTTTTGAAGAACCCGGCAAATTATGGGAATGCGGAGATGATAATCAGGCAGCTGAATGATGGGGAAACAATCCGCAATCTCTTTTTCGGAAACATTGGCGGATGCATCGGCGAGACATCAGTGTTATTGCTTCTGCTAGGTGGTCTGTTCTTGATATTTATCCGGATCGTTGACCATCGCATTGTGGTCGGCTATCTCGGTAGCTTTGCGCTTCTTGCTTGGATCCTGCCAACGAAAGGTAGCGTGATGTTGCATCTGTTTGCGGGCGGCTTGATCCTCGGAGCATTCTTCATGGCAACCGATTGGGTAACTTCACCGGTTACCAGGAAGGGACGCTGGATATTCGGCATCGGATGCGGTGTTATTACCATCATAATCAGGATCTGGGGAGGCTATCCAGAAGGGGTCTCTTATTCGATCCTCCTCATGAATGTTTTCACGCCGTTGATCGATCGACTTACCAAGGAACGTATTTTCGGTGAAGTAGGAAGGAAGGGGGTAAAGAAATGACCAGTACGCGTCAGATGATTGTCACGCTCGTAATCGTTGCCGTGATCTGCGCGGTGATCCTGTCTTTTGTCTACGCGTTTACCGAACCCCGCATTGCAGAGACACAAGCGAAACTTACACTGAGCGGTTTAGAAGAGGTCATGAGTGCATACAAGTATATCGAGGTGGTTCCTGGCACGCTATGGCGGGCAGTGGATTCGCTTGACCAGGAGATCGGCATTGTCTTTCGCGTTTTCCCGCAAGGGTATGGCGGACCTATTCCGATTACGGTTGGGCTTAATGAAGAGAGGAAAATTACCGGCATCAGAATTGCTGGCGCCGCTGAGGGACTGGCTGAAACGCCGGGTCTTGGCGTGAAGATCACCGAGCCTGGATTCACGTCCCAGTTCAAAGATAAATCGGGTGATGAGGTTGCGCTCGAGCAGGACGGGGGTACGATCCATGCGATCACCGCGGCGACCATTTCCTCACGTGCGGTCAGCGAGGGGATCAGGAAGGGACTGAAGACTTATGCTGATTATCTGGAAGCCACGTACGACCTCGGCAGTGTTTTTCCTGGAGCGGATAATTTCATTGAGATCCTACCCGATACGCTGTGGTACGCTTTGAACAAGACCGATACAATGGGTATCGTTTTCATTGGTATTATCCAGGGTTACTTGGATAAAATAAAATTCATGGTCGGATGTAATACAAAGGGTGATATAACCGGGGCTGCGATCCTGTATTCCCAGGAAACCGAAGGCATTGGAGAGGTCATCCGAAGCGAGGCATTTCTTGAGCGTTTCAAGCAGGGAGAACCAGAAGCGATCAGCGGGGCGACCATTTCCACACAGGCATTGATCAATGGCGTGGCCGAGGGTATGCAGAAATATAAGGAGTACATCAGATGACCAGGCTGGGTATCTTCACGCGTGGTCTGGTCAAAGAGAATGTTGTCTTTGTTCTCATGATCGGACTCTGCCCGGCACTGGCAACTTCGAGTACGGTACGCGATGGGTTTGGCATGGGCCTGGCGGCGACCTTCGTGCTCGTTTTTTCCAACCTGATCATTTCAATGTTGCGCAAGAACATTCCCAATGAAGTGAGGATCCCCATCTTTATTCTCATTATTTCAACCTTTGTTACCCTGATCGACTACATGATGCAGGCTTTCCAGCCTGATCTATATCGTGCGCTCGGTGTCTTCGTTCCTCTGATCGTGGTGAACTGCATGATATTGGGTCGGGCCGAGGCATTTGCGTCGAAGAGTTCAGTTATGGAATCAATACTCGATGGTCTGGGAACCGGACTGGGTTTTACACTTGCGCTGACCGTCATGGGAACGATTAGAGAGGTCTTCGGCAACGGCACTTTTTTGGGGATGTCCGTCTTAGGGGAGAGTTTCAAAAGCGCGCCGGTCATTTTCCTGGTCATGTCGCCCGGTGCGTTTCTCGTAATCGGGATTCTGAAGGCGCTGATAAATAAATATGTGAAAAAGGAGCTCAAATGAAGAGTCCGGCTCTTATCTTCCTCGGCGCTTTCCTGGTCAACAACATTGTGCTCATGCGCTTCCTGGGTCTGTGTCCGTTCTTTGGAGTTTCGAGCACTGTGGAAACCGCAACCGGCATGGGTATGGCCGTGATATTCGTCATGACCCTTGCTGCCTGGATAACTTGGATCGTTTTCAACGCTGTTCTACTGCCATTGAATTTGGTCTTCCTGCGCACCGCGGTCTTCATTCTGACGATCGCCTCGCTCGTTCAATTGGTCGAGATGTTCCTCAAGAAAGCGTACCGTGCGTTGTATAATGCTTTGGGCATCTACCTGCCCCTTATCACGACCAACTGTGCGATCCTGGGCGTGACATTCCTGAATGTTGACAAGAAGTTCAGCCTTCTTGATGGTACGGTCTTTGCTATCGGAACTGGTTTTGGCTTCACTCTGGTCATCATTGTCTTTGCCGCGATCCGGGAAAGGTTGGACCAGGCGCCAGTGAATCCGTCACTCAAAGGCTATCCCATTTCCTTCATCGCGGCCGGTCTCATGGCTCTCGCTTTCCTTGGTTTCACCGGCCTGTTCGGCTTGACATAGAGAGCCACTCCCTGAGTAATCATCATCACTCGTTCAATTCATCACGCCGGTGTACCTCTGTTCTCTTTGTTATAATCCCTCATATTTATACTTACAAATCCGTGGATTCTGGTATTCTGGTAATTACCAGAATTGACATCAAATACTGAATTCGTATAATTCTGTATGAAAAGTGACATGCCCGAAACCCGTTACCGAGCATCTCGGTTTTGTAGGGTTCTCGGTAATCCTACAGCTTGTGAAATACTGAAGATACTGGCGCAATCAGAGAAGATACCGACCGATCTTGCGAATGACCTTGGGTTATCTGTGAAGACTATTTCGGAAACCTTGCGCAATTTGCGGCAGGTCAATCTTGTAAGATATACTACAAAAGAGAATAGGGAGGTCTGTTTCCCGAAATATCGTCTGTTATTGAAGATACTGACATATATCGAGAAGTAGGTGGAAAGAATGCGGGTCAAGAAATGGTTAGACCCTATTCTGGTAATTAGCAGAATACCAGGATAGGATTTCTTTGACTATTTTGACAAAGTTTGATTCTATATGGAGATGGAGGTCCTTGAGTCATGGATGTTTTTAAGGCGATAAAGTGGCGCCGCAGTGTACGCAGATTTTCTGCGCAGGGTGTCGAGCGGGAAAAAGTACTACAGATCCTCGAGGCCGCGCGGCTTGCCCCGTCGTCGTCAAACCGCCAAGCATGGCACTTTGTGGTCATAGATGACAAGAAAATAATAGAGCAGATACCGGGTACGGTGCCCGTGGGCACGCGCCGTATCGTCTCATTTGTCGAAAACGCGGCACTGGTCATAGTCGGCTGCTATACCAAGGCATTGACCCATTATATTGCACAGCTTGCCGGTCATGAAAACCATCTCGTGGATGTATCGATCGCCATGGCCCATATGACGCTCGCCGCGACCGAGCTAGGTATTGGTACTTGTTGGGTGGGCTGGTACGGTGAATCACGCTTGCACAAGCTTTTGAAACTCCCGCGCCGGTACAAGGTTGTGGCTCTTCTGGTTCTTGGCTATCCGGCTTATCCTTCGACCGAGGAAGCTATCGGAGGCATACCGGCAAGATCCCGCAAGGCATTATCCGATATTGTATCGCATAACAAATTCGGCGAGCACTACTGACGACTTAACAAAGAATCAAACATTAAATTTAGAATCAAAAAAAGAACGTGGCTGTGCAAAAACATGCCACGTTCTTCGATAGAAATATCTCCGTAATCTATCAGTGCATCTCTGTAATCATAGAGCTAGTATAACTCAAGGTATTTGTCCACTTCCCACTTCGATACTTGAATTGAATATTCATCCCATTCTTTCAGTTTGATGTCGTAGTATCTCTGAAAGAGTGTATCGCCCAAAGCACTTTTCGCGACTTTGCTCTGGCTGTAGTACCCCAATGCTTCCCAGAGAGAGCGCGGCAGCAGATCGATGCCTTTATCTTTGAGGGCTGCACTTTCGAGTGCGTACACGTTTTCTTCAACGGGCTTCGGGGGCTTGAGGTTCTGGTTGATGCCTTCGAGTCCTGCCCTCAAAACGGTAGCAAAAAGCAGATAAGGGTTGGCTGAGGGATCACAGGAGCGCAGTTCGACGCGAGTGCTCGTGTATTTGTTGCGGCTTATTTTCGGGACGCGGATCAGTGCCGACCGGTTCATCCGTCCCCAGCAAATATATACTGGGGCTTCAAAACCAGAAACGAGACGCTTGTAGGAATTGACGAGCGGTGATGTGATTGCGCTTATTTCTTTCATGGTTTTGAGTATACCGGCGAGGTAGCTGTAAGCAAGATTGGAAAGTCCATACTCATCCTTGGCATCAGCAAAGAGGTTCTTCGTGTTCTTGAATATGCTTTGGTGGATGTGCATGCCGTTACCGGCCGCGCCGAACAGCGGCTTGGGCATGAACGTCGCATAGAGACCGTATTCCTCGGCGACTTGTTTTATCACCATACGCGCGGTTATAATGTTGTCGGCGAGGGTCAATGCGTCAGTATATAGGAGGTCGATCTCATGCTGTCCTTTACCCACTTCGTGATGTCCGGCTTCAAGCTCGATGCCGAATTCCTGCAGACGGTCACACATCGTCTTTCTGATCTTTAGTGCCAGGTCGCCACCCAGATCAAAGTAGCCGACGCGGTCGTGAGGAAGGGTGAGCACCGTGTCGCCGTCGCGCTTGAAGAGATAAAATTCGAGTTCAGCACCGACATAGAATTCCATGCCCTTCTTATGGAGTACATCAAGATTATTCTTCAGTATCGAACGTGGATCAACAGGAGCCGGTTTGTGGTCTGGCGCGTATACATCGCATATGAAGCGAGCGGTCCGCTCTTCATCCCTGGGTATTATGGCGAAAGTTTTAGGGTCGGGTCTGAGATACATGTCACTCTCAAAAATGCGGCCAAATCCCTCAACCGAAGAACCATCGAACCATATCCCCTCTTTGAGGGTCTTCTGCAAGTGCTGGACCGGGATCGTTTCGCTCTTTACAGAACCGAGGATATCAGAAAACCACAGGTCAATGAACTTTATCTTCTCCTGCTGTATCTTCCTGAAGATGGGGCCGGTCATCATTTTCTCCATTTCTTCTTGGCCGTATGGTGCGGAGCCTTCCTGGCCTTTTTCTTTGTGCCGATATATTCAGCGATCGCCTTGGCCTGGGTGAAAAGCATGAGATAGTCGGGTCCGCCCGCTTTGGAGTCAGTGCCGGACATGTTGAAGCCGCCAAAAGGCTGTATGCCGACGAGCGCACCCGTGCATTTACGGTTGATATAGAGATTGCCGACAAAGACCTCACGCTTTGCTTTTTCTATTTTCTTTTTGTTCCTTGTATACACGGCGCCCGTAAGACCGTACTCAGAATCATTTGCCAGTTCTACTGCGTGGTCAAAGTCTCTCGCCCGGGTAACGCCCAGTACCGGACCGAAGATCTCCTCCTGGAATATCCTATGATGTCTTTCGATATCGGTGAAGACTGTAGGCTTAATGAACCATCCATCACCCGGTGCAGGTTCGCCACCGCAGACACACTTTCCTTCTGATTTTCCGATCTTGATATACTCGAGTATGGAATTATAAGCCGATTCGCTGATCACTGGTCCCATGTAATTTTTGTGGTCTTTTGTCGGACCGACTGTTATTGCTTCGACCGTGGGGATGAATTTTCTCATGAATTCATCGTAGATCTTGTCATCAAGGATCAGACGTGAACAGGCAGAACATTTCTGACCTTGGAAGCCGAATGCCGAAGTCCTGACGCCGGCAACAGCTCTGTCGATATCGGCCTCGGAATCGACAATGATCAGATCTTTGCCGCCCATCTCCGCAACGACCCTCTTTATCCATATCTGGCCGGGTTGGGTCTTTCCTGCTTGTTCAACAATACGCAGACCAACTGGTTTTGACCCGGTGAATGCTACGAATCGCGTCTTGGGATGCCGCACCAGATAATCACCTCCTATGGCGCCGGGTCCGGACATGAAGTTGACAACGCCCGCGGGCACTTTTGCCTCTTCCACGATCTCCATGAAGATGGCGGCGATTCCTGGCGATTCGCTGGATGGCTTCAATATGACCGTGTTACCGCTCACAAATGCCGCGGTTGTCATACCGGTCAGTATTGCCAGTGGGAAATTCCACGGCGGGATCACAATACCGACGCCCAGTGGAATATAGACTTGTTTGTTGATCTCCCCTGGATACTTGTAGAGTTTCGGTCCTTTATCGTATCGTAATGTCTCTAGTGCGTAATAATCACAAAAATCGATCGCCTCGGCAACGTCAGCATCGGCTTCAAGCCAGTTCTTGCCTTCTTCAAGAACCATCCAGGCGTTCAGCTCAAAGCGGCGTCGGCGCATGATGTTTGCCATCTTGAAAAGATAATCAGCTCTCGTCTTGGCCGGTGTATATCGCCAGGATTCGAAAGTTTCGAGGGCGGCCTTCATGGCGCGCTCGGCCGTTTGCTCATCTGCCTTCTGGAAGGTCCCGATAACTTCACCCTTTTTTGAAGGGTTATATGAATTAAATTTCTTGTCTAGTTTGATCCTCTCGCCGCCGATTATCAGGCTGTATTCCTTGCCGAATTGGGATTCGACGTGGGCAATGGCTTTCTCCATTTTCTTTCGGGTCTCTGGTTTTGTGAAATCATTGTATTTCTCTGTTTTGAATTGCTTCATCAAGCCTCCTTCGGGTTCCATTATATCCGGGGGATGGGCGAAGTCAAGAAAATTCGGTTTCTGTATAAAGTGCGGGCTATTGACTTAGTGTCACATAAGAATAAGCTTGGATTGAGGAGGAGACATGATAGTAATGTTTTGCTTATTGTCAGTGATTGCCGTTAATTCGAGGGTGGATTCAGTTGTCCTGTACAGCGACCGCGTTATGGTGAGCAGGATCGCCGATGTCAGCCTTGACCATTCAACTGAACTTTCGTTTGATGACCTGCCCGGTGCACTGGATGACATTTCGGTCCGCATCAAGGCAGAAGGCCTGAGAGTTGGTGAGGTGCAGGTGAAGAAGGGTTATATTGACAAACCGCATCCGATAGTCAAGCGTCTGGAGGATTCGTTAAAAGTGCTTCAAATCAGCACCCGTCAATTCGCTGACGAGATATCTGTATTACATGAGAAAGAAAAATTCCTGCAAAGCATTGCAGTCGGAGGTCCTGAGTTGGTATCAAAGGAAATTCTGACCGGCAAGGTCGCGCCTGAATCCTGGCGTCAGGGTCTGCGTTTCATGGTCGATGAACTCATAGCAACGAAGAAGCGGTTGGCTGAGATAGATCGGTTGCGCCTTGAACTTGAAAAAACGGTCAATGCTGTGACAAGGGAGCTTAATGACATAAAATCCACGGTCGGCAACCGTAAATCAACTGTCTTCGACTGTCACCCTGATTCACCGGGTAACTATCGGATCAATATCAGTTACGCAATACGTGGCGCCAACTGGCGAACTTATTATGAAGTCAGGGCGAATCCGTCGATTAAGAAGATCGACCTCACCTATTTCAGCAAGATCTATCAACGCACCAATGAGGACTGGGAGAACGTAAGACTTGTTTTGTCGACGGCAAAACCTGGTATCGGTGGTACACATCCAGAACCACTGCCCTGGTTCATCAACTCACGGGCAAAAAGAGCTGAGGCACTTTATTACCAGCCAACAGCAGTGGCCGAGGAGGCAGTTGCAGTTAAGGGTGTGACCGCAGTTGCGGCAGTGGTAACACCACCCGTTGAAGCCGGTGTATCTGTTTGGTATCCACTTCCTGGTCGCTACACGGTGAGAAGCGGCGAACCAGAGAAGAAGATACGGCTTGTCGAGAGAGAATTTGAGGGAGATTTCAATTACTTTGTTATACCCAGAGTCGTGCAGTTTGCATACTTGACTGGCGAATTGCAGAATAAGTCTGACTACCTGCTTCTCTCTGGCGAGGCAAGTACTTATGTGGGCGATGATTTCACAGGTAGGGTTGAAATGCCGACGATCGCACCCGATGAATCAACAAAAGTAACATTCGGCGTCGATGAAAAGGTCAGGGTGGTAAGAGATTTGAAGAAATCAAAGGTATCGCAGGGCGGTCTTTTTGGCAGCAAAACAAAGCATGAATTCGTATACGAAAACAGTGTTAAGAACTTCCATGACAAAGAAATTGAGTGCACGATCGTCGATCAAATTCCTGTTGCCAGGGATCCAGAATTGAAAGTGGGTAGTATAAAACTGGAACCAAAACCGACCGAGGAAGACAAGGACCTTGGGATCTATTACTGGCGCGTACCGATTGCTGCGGGCGGCGAGTATAGAATAAAAGTCAGCTTTACAGTGGAAGCTCCAGCCGGTAGAGAGATCGAGGGGCTTTTGCCTTAGCCGGCTTTTGCCTGCTTATTAGATGGTCTAATCTCCAGGCGGCAGTAACAGAATCGGCATGCGGAGCAAGCCGTATAGCGATTCGAGAACCACGGTATCTATTTTTCCGATCACAACCAGCATTTCAGGATTTGTCTTTTTGATTTCACCGAGAAGTTCTTCAGGCAACGTCATTTCCTTGGCCGCAATGGTTACCTTTGAGCCTCGTTTGCTGAATATATCTTCCAGGTGGTAGAGATTTAGATATGCTTCGTGGAGCAACCGCTCGCGTATTTCAATTTCCTTGACGCCTTCATTCGACGCGATGTGCGCAATCACGTGCCGGTCGATTGGTATTAATATGTGGGTGGTTGGCTTGAAGCGTTGTAGTGTCATCATACAAAACTCTAACCAGTCTTCAATGGTGTGGGTATCGAAAACAAGAACTAGAATTTTTTCCATTTTAAGGCGAAAGAGTTATCTGCAAGAACAATGCAATGCAGACAAAGATCACCGAGATGACTACCACTGGTAGACCGTAGCGGAACCAGTGGCCGAAGCGGACAGACCGTCCGGTTATCTCTTCATACCTTGAGAGGGCGACAACGTTGGCGCTTGAACCGATCATCGAGAGGTTGCCGCCAAAGCAGCCGCCGAACAGAAGCGCCCACCAGAGTATCTCGGCGTGGGGTAATCCGATGTTCTTGAGGTCTAGTACGATGGGAACGAGGGCGGCAATTATCGGCAGGTTGTCGACAAAACCGGATGCGACCGCCGAGAATAGTAGTAGTATGACCATTGCCACGACTGTCGCTTTAATATCGGCCGGGATCAATGGGATGCTGATGTTCTGGGACACACGTTCCAGCAGGAACGCAATTTTCGCAGTAACACCCGTGTACTCCAGGCACGCCGCATTGGCGAACAGGAACATGAAGAACAAAATGGTCCACCAGTCGACATCTTTGACGAGGAATTTCTTGCCGCGTTCCTTGGCGGCAAAGAGGATGGCGCCGACAACAACGAGTGGCGCGGCAACGATAACGGTCGCTTCTTTGAGTTTAAGCAGAGTTTCAATTAGCTGGTGCGTACTGATAAAACCGACCAATATGAAGAATGTGACGATGGATAGGTAAAATTCGCGGCGGTCACGAACACCCTTCCATTCATCAAGTGTACCCATATCCTCGGCGACACTCTTTGGAATGGATTTGCGAAAGAGGTAAAGCGTAAAGAACGTGATCACAATAGCAGCGGATAGTGATAAAGGAGTTGCCCACCTCAGGAAGTCGTTGAAGGTTAGATTACCAGCAAAGGCAATATAAATGCCAATCGGGTTGCCGATCAGCGTTAGGGCCGAACCGATGTTGGTGGCAAAGACCAAACCAATGACATACGGGAAGGGCTCGATGCGAAAACGTTTGGCCAGGGCAATGGCAAGGGTCGTTGTTACGATGATACCGCTGACCTCGCCGGTTAAGCCGCCGAGCACGACCGATAGCAATAGAAGGAAGATATAAAGCGTTCGGGGCTTAGGGCCGATCTTTTTCATGACCTTGGTAATGACGAATTTGAACACGCCATTACTGTCGAGCCAGGCAACCACAACCATCATTGAGATTATGAAAAGAATTGTTGGAATGCTCATGAACCGGACCGTTGTATCGAGGTCCATTACGCCCGAGAAGAGCAAAATTCCCAACGCGGCAGCGGCGATGGCAACGCGGTACTGCCAGAACAGGAGTGTTCCGACGCCGATCGTGAAGAAGATCGTGAAGGTCATGATCTGTTTTATCACCCAATCTGTTTGGTTGAACCTTAGATAATCCAGAGCAACGGCACTTTCGGTCGGCGCAATTGAGATCCTGTTAAAGAAATAAGTCGCAAATAGGTAAGCGCCGAGAATGATGCCCAAAAGATATAAATATCTCCGGTTTGTATAAAAGAAATTGCTGACCCTCGGTTGCGTCAGAATACGGTAAGCATGGTGGCTTGTTCTGGCATTGAGCAGCTGTTTCTTGGTATCTGCGTGGTGCAGGATCGTTGCGAGACGCGCAAGGATCTTCAAGTATGCATCCCGCTGGTTCTCCGGAGCAAGGACGAAAAATAGTATTTTCACCGGCGCGCCATCGTTCGCGTTGAAGTTAATTCCATTTTCTAAAAGCAGGGTCATGACCACTGGTCTTGAGAGTCCCTTAATGAATGCATGGGGAATGGCGATACCGCCGCCAATACCGGTCGAACCCTTTTGCTCACGCGCCAGCAATTCATTGACCAGCTGGTCAGATTCTTCTGTGTAACCCTTGTCTTTGAGCTGCTGACCCACGAAGCGGAACAGCTCCTCGGGCTTTGCCGCCGGCAGCTCATAGAAGAGTTCCTTCAATAGAAAATCCCGTGCATGGATCATAGTTTGGCGCGAATTATATGCAAAAAACATGTGAATGCAAGAGTAGATAAAAGGCTCCAACCAAACCAGACATAGAGAGTGAGAAGCAAAGAGACAGAGTGATGTCTGACGTTCGACGGTTACGATGCTAGTTTATCAGTTAAGTCCGACACGGTGCCAATGTGTCGCTGCTTCGAATTTCGGATTCAAGAGGCCGCTGTTGACTTTCCCTGAAGTGTTATTATAGTAACCTATGAAGAGAATCATATTATCTTCGATTATACTAAGCATGGTTTTCTCCTGTACCGCTGTTGAACAACGTTTGGCATTAAAGAAATGCACATTTGCGCTCCTTTCGGTCAGTCCGCATTCGTTCACCTTCTCAAATCTGAAAGTTGATTTTGATATAAAGGTCGACAACCCGAACGATTTCGATGCCGTACTTGATAAACTTGTCTACACGTTCAACGTTAATAGTACTGAAGTTTTCTCTGGTACAACGGGTAATAGGGTCAATATCAAAGCCAAGAAATCAGAAACATTCACCACAACGATCACCCTTGAGTACAATCAGATCGGACAGTCGTTGGCTGAGGCAATGAAAGTGGAGTCAGCAGCTTATCGCATCGACGCACGTGCATATGTGAGTACAATACTGGGGGAAATAAGCTATCCAATAAGTATCATTTTGAACTAGTAGTATAATTGGAAGTGGAGATGGCCAAGATGCGTAGATCATGGCATGAAAAATTGTACGACAGCAAAGGTCTGCCTAAAGTGATTGAGATAAATAGAAAAATGAGCAAGCGCTGGGGCACAGGTACGGTCGTGATCCCGGCGCCCAGGGAAGTGGACGAACTCATGAGAAAAGTCCCAAAAGGTAAACTCGTTACGATCAATGAAATACGCGCCTACATGGCTAAGAAACACAAAGCTTCGATCGGTTGTCCTATCACATGCGGGATTTTTGCCTGGGTGGCAGCGCATGCCGCGCATGAAGCATGGCAAGCGGGTAAAAAGCGCATCACGCCCTACTGGCGCACCCTCAAAACCGGCGGCATCATCAACGAAAAATATCCGGGCGGGGTGGAGGTGCAAAAGAAACTGCTGCAAAAAGAAGGCCACAAGGTTGTAAGGAAAGGTAAGAAGTCCATCGTAGTTGATTTTGAAAAAAGACTAGTAAAACTTTAATACCAGATCGATCCTGCCGCCACGCACGTCCGTCATTACGAAGAGTGCAGCTATGTGGTAATCTCACTTTTATCGGCACAAGTTGACAAAATATAGCCCCTACGACATCTGCGACAGTTGGTTTGGTCAACTTTTGCTGCACAATTTTTGTGCAATGGGCACAAGATTTGTGCATCCTGTTGCACTTTTCTCCCGCAATTTCATTATTTTCACCTGGCACGCTATATGCTATTATATGCGGCAGAGGTGATAAAAATGAAACGGATAAAAATTCTTCTAAATCTAGCAATCTTCGCAGGCCTCGTGGCCCTGGCTGGTTGTTGTCATGATGCTTGTGACAATGAGCCGCCGTCCGTGCCCAGAGGTTTGCGCTCAATAACCGGTGATGAAGAGGTTTTGCTCGTCTGGTATCCGAATACTGAGCACGATCTTGCCGGCTACCGTATCTACCGCAGTCCTGAAGCACTTGGTCTTTATTATGAGATCGGCACGACGGATCTCGATTATTTCCTCGATTTCGGACTGAACAACGGCCAGACTTATTACTACGCCATTACGGCCTTTGATTACGCTGGCAACGAGAGCGAGCTTTCCTATGAGATCGTCTTTGATACGCCGAGACCCGAAGGCTATAATGAGCAGATCTTCGATTACACGGTATATCCTGACTATGCTGGTTGGAAATTCAGTGCCTACAATATTGTTGCCTATGACAATCCCTACTGTGATTTCTATTTTGGTTATGATGACAATTCGCACACCTTCTATTTCTACACCGGGCATCCGATCGGTTTGATCCAGGACTTCGGGTACACGTCATCATTGGATGAGATAACGTATGCACCCCAACAGGGTTGGTCGCAGACCGGCGTGGTTGAGGTCATACAGGGGCATACGTACATTATGCACACGTGGGATAATCACTACGCGAAATTCCGCGTGACCGCAATCGGAACAAATTCGGTTATGTTCGACTGGGCATACCAGGTTGATCCTGGTAACCCAGAGTTGGCACCGAACCAGGGAGGTTAAGATGAAACGCCTTATATTCGCACTATTGACGCTGGCCGCTGTACCGCTATTTGCCGGCAACATCAATTTCGTATACTACAATTATGACTATGACAACTACGGATACTACGATGAATACTGGTACGATAATTACTGGTATGACGGCTACTGGGTCTACATGCCCTACGGATACTACTGTGTTAATTATGTGTGGTGGTATCCATGGTGGTGGGGTTGGTACTGGAACCGTTGTTATTGGGCTCATAACTGGTGCTGGGATTTCTTCTATGCCGGGTACTACGTTGTTTGGTATGATCACGGATGCTGGTGGTACAGGCCGCGTTACGGGCATTATGTCTGCTATCGCTTACCGCATTCCTATCAGACGGTCAGAGTACGCGCCAGGACCCACGGTATTTATCTGCCCGAAAAACCACCGCGTGAGATCAATGTACAGTACCGGGAAGATCAGGTCATGCAGCTTGCCCGGCAGCAAGATCCTGATTTGTTCGCCCGTGTCGAAAAGGAACACCGCAGCGGTAATCTGGAAAAAATGCGCAAGGAGCACGTTCAGCAGGTGAACCGAGAGATCGCGGTAAAGAATCAGGAACATGGAATTAGAGACAGGAATATCGATATCAACGAACTAACCAAGCAGACCAAACCAGTCAAGGAAGTTAAGAATACCAATACTCAAAGAATAAGGCAAGAGAGTAAAACCAACGCGCCGAAAGTCGAATCTAAATCAACCGTGAAGCAAACAACTTCCAAGAGCACTCAATCACGCATACAGAAGATTAGCAAGAGCGAAAGCAAAACGCGTACTGAAGCGTCAGTTCGTTCCTATGAACGCGTGGAACAGCCAGGATCGAAAGGAAGCAGTTCGTCAGAAAGACAGGTTGAGCGTCCGCGTGAAAAAGGTAATGATGAGAGGATCGTGCCGCGACAGGCAAGAGATAAGGAGAATACACCCGCGCAGAAGGAACAGAAGAGTACACCGCAAGTACAGAGGCAGCAGGAAAGACGCCCTCCGCAGCCGCGCTCAAACCCGTTTGAGCGTGGTGACTACCGGCAGAACAAGAGGTAATCATGTTGTCTATTCTGCTTCTGTCGTTGGTTGCACTCGGTAACCCGCTTGAGATATCACTCTGGGTGGATAGAGATCCTGCGGTCTACCACCCAGGTGATAATCTCACTATATACTTCGTTGCCAATCAAGGTTGTTATCTCGCACTCTACAATGTGGAGCAGGGGGGAGGAGTCAGTCAACTCTTCCCCCCAGAGGATGATGATGGCTGGGTACGGGCTGGACAGACGTATCAATTACCGCCTGAATACGCTGATTATGATTATGGGGTCAGGGGCCCGGAGGGTATCGAGACAGTGATCGCGGTCGCATCAGAAAACAGACTGCCTCAGCTGCACGATGAAGGGCCGGATATCGTAACCGAGGTCATTGATATTGAGATCAAAGAACCCGAAGCGGCTGAGTTGATCATTGTTTCGGCTCCCAGCAATTGCCGTATCTACATCACCGAGATAGCGTCGGGAGAAACGGAGTACGTCGGTAATACGCCGCGGCAGATCGGGCTGCGACCGGGGGAGTACTCAGTCGAAATAAAGAAAGCAGGCTACAGGACCTTACAGCGTAATGTCTCGCTCCGCGCAGGCGAGAAGCGCAAAGTCCATGTTAGATTGTGACGGGTGTTGACATGAATTGTGAATTGTTTATAATTTTGCGAGGTTGAAAATGAAATATCTTTTGATGATTTTGTTGATGGCAAATATGCTGCTTGCGATAGAGCAGGTTCCACGCCGGACTACTTCTACAGATAAAGATACACGAGAGGTCGCAACCGAGGTTAAGCAGGTCAAGAAAAGCGATGATGATCAGGAAGGTCGACCAGTAGAAAGAGTAGTAGAAAAGAAAGAAAAACAACAGGATCGGTTCATCGACAATAATTCAAACGGCGTGAATGACCGGCGTGAGGATGACTTTCAGACCATCAAAACAAAGAAATCCAAACACAAAGATATGATCGACCGGCAGAAAGTCGAGCGGCCCGAGCCGAAACAAAGAGAAAAGACATCAACCAATACCAGGGAAAAAAATTCTAGCTCTAACGAGAAGAAAAAAGCAAAGTAGAAGTTAGTTCAATCAACTACACGCGGCTCAGAACAACAATCTGAAACCTATTTTAAGCAGATGCGGGCTATGAAGCAGTATCTGCATGACCAGTTGGTGTGTGTTTATGTCGGTTACCTTCTGTCCGGTGAATAATTTACCGGCGATGGCAAATATGGTCGTGTAATCACGGTCAGTTAGTTGCAGGTATACGTTACGCACGCGGTGGTGCCATCTGATCTCGTCAATGATCTCAGCCTTGAGCTCAGCTTCGAGATATGATTTCTTGCCCCGGATAATGCTTGCCGCGGCGCGGCCGGCAATGATGCCCGATTTCACACCGTTCGCAATGCCCGCGCCGCTCAACGGGTCAGTGAACCGCCCCGCATCGCCGACCAAGCAGAAATTATCACCAGAGAATCTATTCAGGAGTTTCGCCGGCACTCCGCCAAAGATCTTCTCTTCGACCTTAGCTCCAGAGAACTCCTCTCTGATCCAGCGGTTGAGGATCGCTTTGGGTTTTTCTTTCGTGACCGCGGGTGACAACCCTAGTCCAACATTGGCCGAATTCTTTGATTTCGGGAAGATCCAGGCATAACCGCCAGGTGCATACTTGCTGCCGAATATGAGGTATGCATAGCCAGGTTTCAGGTCAATATTGGCAAGCCGGTACTCGGCGCAGATCTCGATCTCACTTGGGCTCAAGCGGGTGTCTATACCCAGCCAGGTACCGACCTTACTGGCAACTCCATCCGCACCAATTATATACTTGAAAGTATATTTCTTAGTTGCGCCGTTTTCCTCGACAATGATCTCGTTATCGTGAAGACCGATTGCGCGGCTCGATTTTTTCAAAGTCGCACCTTCTTGTTGCGCCATGTTTGCAAGGCCAGGGTCGAATTTTTTGCGGTCAAGCACCCAGCCAACATTCGGATATTCAATGGTGAATTCTGCGCCCTGTGGATCCCTGATAATGGAGCCGGACAGCGGCTGGGCGATCCATTCGGGAAGGACGTCCAGGTAGCCGGCGATAGTGCTTCGCGATAGCCCCTCGGCGCAGGATAGCGGCACGCCTATTTTATCATGTTCTTCAAGCAGCAAAACAGAAACACCATGCTCGGCCGCGGCCAGTGCTGCGGCCGAACCGGCCGGTCCGGCGCCGACAACGATCAGATCAAAATCCTTTTTCACGTAAATAGGCTATTTCTTGAGGTACTTCTTACCCTGCAGGCTCTTGGGTTTGTATTCCTGTTCGACTTTAGCATCAGGATAATCATGCGGGTACTTGTAGCCCTTGCCATATCCAAGCTTCTTCATTAATTGCGTGGGTGCGTTCCTGATATGCATTGGTACAGGGTCGGCCTGGGTCTTCAGGGCATCTTCCTTGGCCTCTTCGTATCCCAGGTAGAGGTCGTTGTTCTTTGGCGCCTGTGCCAGGTATGCTACACATTGAGCTAAAGCCAGATCTCCCTCGGGCCGTCCAATAAAATCTATGGCGTCCTTTGCCGCAATAGCGATGACAAGCGCTTGCGGGTCGGCGAGGCCCACATCCTCAACCGCAAAACGCACCAGCCGGCGTGCAATATACAGAGGGTCTTCGCCCGCTTCCAACATTCTGGCCAGCCAGTATAAGCCAGCATCAGCGTCTGAACCGCGCAGGGATTTGTGCAGTGCAGAGATGAGGTTGTAGTGCTCCTCACCTGATTTATCATAACGGAGCGCCTTACGTTGTACAACTTCTTCCGCAGTTTTTAGATCGATATGCGTATTCTTCGAAGATAGACTTGACAGTTCCAGCGCGTTCAGCGCGACGCGCGCATCACCGTCCGAGACATTAGCAATGAAGTCAAGTGCATCCTTATCGAGTTGGAACTTTCCGTCCAGACCCTTGTTGGAGACCAGAGCATTTTGTAGTATTGATTTGATGTCTTCCAGGGCCAGGGGATAGAGCATATATACTTTTACGCGCGAGATCAGGCTTGAGTTCAGTTCAAATGACGGATTTTCTGTGGTTGCTCCGATCATGGTGATCGTACCTTTTTCTAAATAAGGTAAAAAGGCATCTTGCTGTGCCCGGTTGAAACGGTGGATCTCGTCAATGAAGATTATGGTTTCGGCATTGTACAGCTGTTTGCGCTTGGCTGCTTTTTCCATGAATTTTCTTATTTCAACAATGCCACTGGTGGCGGCGGAAAAAGAAACAAATTCAGCGGCGAATTTTCTGGCCAGAAGCCGGGCAATAGTAGTTTTACCGCTCCCGGGCGGACCGAAGAGAACCATTGAGAAGAGGCGTCCTTCTTCGATCTGTCGCTGGATCGGATGGCCGCTACCCAGGAGATGTTCCTGACCGAGTATCTCAGGAAAATCCTCCGGGCGCATCCGTTCGGCAAGAGGCGTCTTTTCGGTCATCGGCTCAGCAACAGATAGAAAAAGAAGAAGGGCACGTTGAATATCAGGGAATCAATGCGGTCGAGGAAACCGCCGTGGCCCGGGAATACCTTTGATGCATCCTTTAGCCCGACTTCGCGCTTCATGCCGGATTCAAAGAGATCGCCCAGCGTTCCGAGAACGCCGATGCCCAAGGTGATCACCACACAGTCGAACATGTTGAATGATGGATACCATATTCTGCTCAAGAGATATGTAAAGGGGAAGGTCAGGGGAATTGCGAATATGGTTCCCTCCCAGGTCTTCTTTGGACTTAGCCTGGATGCAAGGTAGTGCCTACCGATCGCGCTGCCTACGAAGTAGGCGAATGTATCGTAGATCCAAGTCAGCACAAGAGGCATGAGGCATATGCCGAGCGAGATCTTTCTCAGCAGAATAATGGTGATGGGAAGGATCGAAAGATAGAAGATCCCGAAGAACCCAGCGGACACTTCGGCAAGGAAATTTTGAGTTTGGCGTGAACCGGGATAGCGTATTATGGACAATAGGCAAATAAAAATTAGCAGGATGAGTGCCGGTAGTAAAAAAGGGGCACCGAAATACATTAACAAAGTCAGTGCATAGACCGGGAAAAGTACCGCAAGAGTATGCGGGTAGACATTTTTACGATGCCAGAACCGGAAATACTCGTTACTCGCAAAAGTGACAAAGGTGAGCATGAATATCGGCAGGAATATGTGGTCAACCCAGATGAAGAAAAGCATAGTGATCAAGAGGATTGCGCCGGTGATTACTCTTTTCTTTAGATTAGACGCCGCCAAAAAGACGCTCCCTGTTCTTGAATGATTCGATTGCTTCTAGATATGCTTGCGCGCGGAAATCAGGCCAGAGCGTATCCGTGAAGTAAATCTCTGTATAGGCGATCTGCCAGAGCAGGAAATTCGAGATCCGCTCGCGGTTCGTGGCACCGGTGCGGATGAGGAGCTCAGGTTCAGGTAACTCGGGGTCGTATAAATACCGGGTGAACTCTTCTTCACCAAAATCATCGAGGTTGATCTTTTCTTTGCGATCTTGCTCGACGATCCTTCTAATAGCATCCACGATCTCACTGCGGCTGCCGTAATTCAAACATAACGTGAGAACCAGACCCGAGTTCTCTTTTGTCAACTCCAGCGCCTCGTTCATTGCGCGCCGCGCGTTTTCGTGAAGAGCATCCAGCCGACCAATGGCATTGATCCTGACTTTGTTCTTGTGCAACTCAGGCGTCTCTCTGCTCAACATTTCTTCGAGCATTTTCATGAGGGTATCAACTTCCTCTTTTGGCCTTTGCCAGTTTTCAGTAGAAAAAGTGTAAAGCGTGAGATATTTCACGTTTATGTCGGTCGATGTCTTGACGATGGCCCGCACGGATTCGACACCCTGCCGGTGACCAATGACCCTAGGCAGTCCCCTTTTTCGTGCCCAGCGTCCGTTTCCGTCCATGATGATTGCCACGTGATTCGGTCCTTGCACGACCCTATTATAGCGCCGCGGGTGGCTTTGTCAACCAGCCATGAGGGTCTTTTCTGGTTATAAGTCTCAGAAATTCATGCAAAATGCTATCATCGATGACCATGGGGATACGTAGTTCTTGACAGATCGGGATATTTGAATATAATCGCAGAATGACGAACTCGGTCGATATCATTCTAGTCTCCAAGAAGCACAATTTCCTGAAAAACCTGCGTTTTCCCTTGGCTGTCGTTCTCTTTGTTGCGGGTATATTCACCATTATCACCGTATCGACCATAATTCTTTGTATAAGCCGCACGCGCCGGACTTTTGTTAGGTTGAACCTGACCAGGGCGGAGCGCGATGGTGCGAGTCTCACAGCCCGGCTCGATTCACTGAAGAGCGCGCTGGAGCGGGCGCAGTTCGTGTTTGACCAGCACGTCACAATGGATAACCGCGAGCGTACCTACTGGCAGATGGCTCATGTACATCCTGATATATGGTCCATGGGTATTGGCGGTAAACAGGTCGAACGTTCGCCGGAGATCGCTAATAAGAACACGCGGCGTACATTGGACGAAATATATGAATCCCTAGATGTGTTGAAAGGTAAGTACTATTTGCGTCAATCGAGCTTGCGTGAGATTCATGAACAGATCGAGGATAATCTTCTCCTCTGGTCGCACATACCCAGTATCCATCCTTTACCAGGTTGCCGGATCTGCTCAGGGTTCGGCTACCGTACTGATCCGATAGACAGGCATATACGCATGCATTGGGGAGTTGATATCGGCGCTCCCAGAGGTAAAACAATTATCGCCACGGCCGATGGTGTGGTCAGTCATGCTGGTTGGGTGAGCGGCTATGGCTGGACCGTTGTCATCGACCACGGTTTTGGCTTCAAAACCGCGTATGCTCACTGCCAGAACCTTCTGGTCAAGAAAGGTGATCCTATTAAGCGCGGCCAATCCATTGCGCGGGTAGGGTCGACCGGCAGATCGATCTCGCCGCATCTTCATTATGAGGTGCGTGTGTCCGGGATGAAGATCAATCCGTACAAATACATAAATAATTCAGAAGTCATTTTTGACTAGGCAATATTTCTTTCACACCTTAATTACGGTTCTCCTGTTACTTTCTTTTGCCTATAGCGGATCGCTCAGAGTGATCGCCGTTGGTGACATCATGCTCGGTTCGGACTATCCGGTGAACATGCTTCCGCCCGGTGGAGGCAGCGGGTTGTTCGTCAATGTCGGCGATACTCTGCGGTCGGCCGACCTGACGCTCGGCAACCTTGAGGGCGTTTTTCTCGAAGGCGGTCTATGCGCCAAAAAACCCGTGAAAGGAAAGGTCTATGCCTTCAGGACTCCGCCTTCTTTTGCGCAACACCTTATGGATGCGGGTTTTGATTTTCTGAACCTCGCCAATAACCACATGAACGACTTTGGCAGCAGTGGGATCGAGTCAACGATGCAGACGCTTGATGCTTGTGGCATTGCTTATGGCGGCCCGGCAGGCAGAATCGGGGAGTTCCTCGTCAACGGAAAGAAGGTTGTGATCGTATGCTATGCAACCTCGCCCGGTGCGGATCTTGTTTTTGACATGGAGGAAGCTCAGGCAAGAGTGGCCGGCCTCGCGCGGCAGAATCACATCGTCATTGTTTCTTTTCATGCAGGCGGCGAGGGTTTGAATTTTCTTCACACCAGGGATACGCTCGAATACTTTCTTGACCAGCCCCGCGGCAACGTCGTCAGATTTGCCCGGGCAGTTGTTGACAGTGGCGCCGATCTCGTTTGGGGGCACGGACCCCATGTGCCGCGTGCCCTGGAAATCTATCGCGACCGGTTGATCGCTTACAGTCTCGGTAACTTCTGCACTTGGGGTTTCAATTTGGCTGATGAGCGTGGATATGCACCGGTCTTGGATGTGGTACTTGATTCAACCGGTGCCTTCATGTACGGGAAGGTCATATCTGTTTTGCAGAGACCAGGACAACCTTTGGTACTCGACACGCTGCATAGTGCCGCAGGTTTGATCAGACGATTATCGGCCGAAGATTTTCCCGGGTCAGCGCCTCTGGTCATGGAGGACGGTACCATACTGCGTACTGAGACGGGCACTGCGATAACGCCGGAGTGAATTACCACCCTTAGCCCAAAACGTCGCGATAACCAAAAAGCTGACCCGTCAAGTAATTGTAATCTTATGTCACTCAGAAAACATGTCAGGGTACAAAGGTACTATCAGAACACGAAGACCGGCGTGGCAGACAAGAAACTTCGCCACAATTAGGTTCCAGCGCTGGGCTATCTAATAATCTGATCTCCTTATCCGATCCTCGTTTTCCGCATTCCGATTTTCGAAATTCAAAATTCCATATCGTCTCGTCCCTGTATTGACTTCGGTAAGTTTTGTTCTATAATAGCCTCATGCAGAGCATTGCTGTTCTGGGCGCAAATAACCTGATTGGCCGGGAGCTGATCTCGATCTTGGAGCAACGGGATTTTCCAGCGCAAGAAGTACATTTCTTCGCACCGGATGTAGAAGAAGGCAAGAATATGGCCTTCAAAGGCCGAAACGTACCTGTTTCCTCAAGCTATACTGATCTTCTGGACAAAGTTGACCTGGTGTTTTGTTGTCTGGACCGGGTCCGCGCGCGCGCCCTCGTTTCGAAATTCAGGAATAAATCACTGGTTATCGACCTGTCTGGCGCGTTCAGGTTTGCCCCAGAAGTGCCACATATGATCCCGGAGGTCAACGGGCAGGAAATTCAAGAATACAAAGGCATCATCGCTAATCCGAGCCCGGTAACCATTCAGCTGCTGCTGGCACTCTTCCCCTTACACAAGAAATTTGATCTGGAGCGTCTGCACGTTGTCACACTCAATGCAGTGTCTGACCTTGGTCAGGATGCACTCGATGAATTGGATTACGAGTATGAGTTTCTTGCGGTTCGGGAAGTGGCCGAGAAGGCGCAAGACGGCGTCTTCCCCCATATAATTGGCGGCAATATTATTCCGCAGATCGGTGATTTCGAGCATAAAGGCTACACCGAAGAGGAGAACCTTCTGGCAAGGGAGATCACAGAAATCCTGGCTAAAGCTGACATTCTGGTCGCGGCAACCTGTATCTGGGTTCCAATCCGGCGGGTCAACTGCGCTGTTGTATTTGCTGGCTTTAAAGAGAATATTTCAGCTGCGGAAGCCAGGAAGGTGCTTAGTGACGCGGCGGGTGTGAAAACAATGAAACATGATGAAGAATACCCAACGCCGGCTCATGCTGTTGGTAGGGACGAGATTTTTGTTGGACGCGTGAGAAAGGATGCAGTTTTCCAACATGGGTTAGCGATGTGGATCGTCGCTGACAACCTCCGTAAGGGATCAGCACTCAATGCAGTACAGATCGCGGAGCAAGTTGTTTCGTAGTGCCAGACTCCAGTACGTGATCATGTCAGAATTAGAGGACCTCACTGAGATATGCTGATCTGGCTTGGATTAGCCGTTTCCCTCGGTAGCATACTGCTCATCGCGCGGCGCAATCTACCTTTTGCCCTGTTTTGCGGAGCAGTGATCCTTGGATTATTTTCCTTGCCGTTTCTCGATGTGCTCCGGATAATCGCAGGCACGGTAACCGACCTTTCTGTATTGTTGCTAGCACTGGCCATGGGTGTGATCCCCATGATCGGTGGTTCCATGAAAGATAGCGGGCAGATGGATGATCTGGTGAACAATCTGCGCGTCGGGAAAAGAGGTTTAATGGCTTTCTCTCCAGCGATCATGGGACTCTTACCGATGCCTGGCGGTGCGTTGCTTTCAGCACCCATTCTGGAGAAGGGCGGGATCGGGGTAGCCAATGATCTGAAAGTGGCGATCAATAACTGGTTCCGGCACCTCTTTGTAATGATATATCCGCTCAGTTCTGCACTCATTGCTTCGGCAAAGATCGCTAACCTTAGCGTATATAGTGCGATGGTGTCTTTGCTGCCTACCTTCTTCTTCGCACTTGTGCTCGGATATGTTTTCTTGATCAGGAAGATCGAGGGTAAGATCGAATATGAACAGGCCTTCTCGGTCAAGGGTCTGCTTTTGCCGCTCACTATTGTTCTGATCGCACCGGTGCTGGACTTCACTCTAAAGACGTATGCCGCGTTTCCGGTTAGTGAGTTGGCGACGGTGATTGGTGTGACAGCTGCTTTCATGCTTTCCTTGATCATGAGCAGGGTCAGGTTGAACCTGTGGAGTATTACGCGTAGAATGAAACCATGGAATTTTGCACTTATCATAATCGGCATGTTCATCTTTCTTAACATTTTCAAGGCGTCAAACGCGGCCGCACTCATCGGCTCAATACCGCTGCCGCCGGTAACATTGTGTGTGGTCGCTGGATTCGGGCTGGGTCTTGCCACGGGTAGAGTATTGCTTCCTGCGTCGGTCATACTCCCTGTGTATCTGACGTTAGGTTCTATCACAACAGTTGTATTCGCCTTGATCTATACGAGTATATTCTTTGGTTACATTATTTCGCCTGTACATCCTTGTGTGGGAGTTTCCCTCGAATACTTCAACGCATCATTGAAGGGCTTCTTGAGACTGCTTGTTTACCCAACGATGATTATCTTCTTCATAGTCCTATTAATTTCGATCTTCTTAACATGAACGTATCAAGAAATAAGTGAATGTAGTAGCATGGGGGTGTCATGAAGCTGGGTGTCTTAAGCGATACGCATAAGCACATCGTGAATCTCTCCAACGCAGTGCGTCAGCTAAAAGAGATCGGTGTCGACAAGTTCATACATTTGGGAGATGACTATACTGATATTGATGAAATCGGTGAGCGTGATGCCTTATGCGTACCCGGCATCTTCAGCGATGCTTATCAGAATAAGAACATACGTAACAGGATCGTTGAGAATTTCGCAGGTTGGCGGTTTCTACTGACACATACGTTAACTTCGCACCATAATGACCTGCCTGACGATCTGAGACCCGAGTCGTTGATTGACACACAGCAAATTCATGTGGTGCTATACGGTCATACCCACGTACCAGAAATCAGGGAGGAACGTGGTGTCATCTTCTTCAATCCGGGGCATCTCAAGAATGAGGATAAACGTGGTTTTCCACCGACCTTCGGTCATCTTGAGTTGACCATTGACAAAATGCTGGCGCGCATATACCGGCTACGGGATTACTCGATCCTTATTGAAGCAAAGTTTCGCAAGAGATAACACATGCTTGTCAGGGAGATATTATTCGGAGGTGCAACATGCCGATGCTTCTATTATCTGTAGTATTGTCGATAAATCAACCAGCAATGATCGGTGTCATGAGTGCCATGGAAATTGAATTAAAATTCATTAGTAACGATATGGTGATCTTGCATGTTGATACATTCGCGTCAACTGAATACTTGGTTGGTAGCATTCACGGTCTGCCATGCGTAATCGTGTATGGCGGCATAGGTAAAGTCGGATCAGCACAGACTGCTCAAACATTGATCTTGAAATATGATGTTGATGCTGTGATATTCACCGGCGTTGCCGGCGGGATAGATCCGGAATTGGACATCGGGGATATCGTGATATCGAGCAATGTTGTTCATCATGATCTCGGACAAATTCTTCCTGATCGCTTCATTCCATTCGACACGGTCGGTTTTTCTGCTGACAGTGCGCTCCTCCAGTTGGCGCTGCAGGCGGCGAAGAATATTGAATTTGATGTGATCCCTGAGAATATCCGGGGTGAAGCGGCTTCTCCAACGGTCGTGATCGGTCGCGTGGCGACCGGAGACCAGTTCATCTCGAGTGAAGAGAAACGCGTTTGGATCGAACGGGTTTTTCGTGCCGATTGCGTCGAAATGGAGGGCGCGGCCGTTGGTCAGATTTGTGTTAGTAACAATGTTCCGTTCATTGTCGTGCGTTCGCTGAGCGATCTCGCGAACGAACACGCAGAAGTCGATTTTGAAGCCTTTGTCCTTTACGCAGCAAAGAACTCTAGTATGTTAGTTAAGGAGATGCTGAGGCTGCTCAGCGCGCAGTAGCCGGAAAACCCGTTTGCATCACAGTGTTCGACGCCGTTAGGCGGCCGCCGTAGTCTTATTTTTAAATCACTGTCATCAATTATTACATCACCGTAATCGACTTTTTTGAAGAAAAAGCGGGGCCGACGAGAGTTGAACTCGCGACCTCCTGCGTGACAGGCAGGCGTTCTAACCAGGCTGAACTACGACCCCGTGCAGGTATTATACACTGATAAGCCAAAAAGTCAACATGTTTCACTCTACTGGGGGACAGGCATGCACTTTTTGCACTTTTGCCATCACCGTTCACTGCCTATTTTCATTGTTCCGAAAAAGGGGTGTTCGGGCTTTCTGATGTTGTTGAGTTTACTACGTAGCTGATCAATTTTTCATCACTATAATCGATGTGTGAAGCACAAAAGTGCAAAAAGTGCATGCCTGTCCCCACAAAATTACAAGATTTTTATTGACAAATTTGGCTATTTCAGCTATATTTGCTTTGATGTTCTTCATTATTCCTGTAGGCAGTGAAGAAGGGGTCAGGCGGCTCCCTTACGTGACGATCGGCCTGATCGTCGTGAATGCAGTTATCTGGATCATTACCAGCATGGTCTTGAGCGGTCAGATGGCCGAACTCGAGCAACTGCATGAGCGAATGATGGACATTGAAATTCATTATGCCCACCGGTTCCTGGAAACAGATCCTGGTTTGCTGCAGGAAGCGGATTATGACAAAGTGCGGGAACGCATTCACGCCGGCGATATAATCCCTGTTGGCAGCGAGGATTACCAGCAGTGGAACAACCTCTACCAACATTTCAAGGAAAAAAGCAGACATCTTGTCTTTGAGAGTTTTGGCTTTAAACCGAGCGAGTTCAATTTTCTCAAACTCTTCTCATCCGTGTTCCTGCACGGTAATTTTTTCCATCTGCTGTTCAATATGCTCTTCTTGTGGTTGGTGGGCTGCAATATCGAGGATGACTGGAGCTGGAAGGTTTTTCTGGGACTCTATCTGGTTGCGGGACTTGTCGCGGGTATCTTTCATGCCATGGCATTCTCAAAGAGCACCGTGCCGCTGATCGGTGCCTCGGGCGCCATTGCCGGCGTCATGGGTGCCTTCATGATCCGCCACTACAAGACCAAGATACGCTTTGCCTATTTCCTGTGGTTCTTCCTCAGACCCTATGTCGGTGTTTTTTCCATATATGCAGGGGTCGCACTGCCCATCTGGTTCGTGCAGCAGATCATCGGCGCGAGCTGGAGCATGGAATCAGGAACTGCCTACTGGGCGCATATCGGTGGATTTGTCTTCGGCGCCATACTCGGTGCTTCATTCAAGTTCTTTGGTATCGAGGAGAAATACATCGAGCCGATGGTCGATGACAGCTTTGAGAAACTCAAGTTATCGAGCAGGATGAAGGAAGCGAACCGTCTGCTCGATCTCGGTGAAACACGGGCAGCAATTTCCGTCCTGCTACAAGTCATAAATGAAGAACCTCACAATCATGACGCGCCGCTCATTCTTGCCCGGCTATTTTTTGAGCAAGGAAATCATGATGATGCCTTGACCATGTACAACAAGGCGATAGAAATGGTGTTGCGTACAGGAAATCATGACATGATCACGGCAGTCTATGAGGAAGTGGAGGAGAAGAACTGGATCAAAGGTTTTTCTGAGAGAAATATATATACGCTAGCAAGCTACTTCGAAGGCGCAGGCCGTTATGAGGATGCGGTAAAGCTTTTCGGGATATATATACAGATTTACCAGCAAGGCGCGGTCCGTCCCAAAGCGATATACCGTACTCATTTGTTATTCAAGGATAAGTTACAGGATGAGGGCATGGCACGAAATGCACTGGCATTTCTGCGTCGCGAATACCCTGATTGGGCACCTAAATAAACTCGCATGGATAGAAGAGCGTGCGACGGTTTGTCAATGAACTCAGTTCGAAAATGTAAACGGTTAGCAGATTTCTTATGCGGCATTGACTTCTTGAAACTCATGGTATATACTCAAGCATGACCAGACAACACAAACCTCCTCCATTCAATTATTGCGATTACCGCTGTGACCGATGCGATGAGCAGGCAAATTGCCGCGTGTTTAAGGATGACCAGGAGCGACTGCTAAATCATTACCGTAAAGGCGAAGATCCGTATGATCCCAAAATATTCATGAATGATCTGAAAGAGATCTTCAGCAATACCGAGAGGATGATCAGAAAGATGGCCAATGAGCAGGGTATTGATCTTGATGAAGGAGATGATGTTGAAGTTCCGGAAGTTGACCCCGAGGAATACGTTCTTTATCGTCTGGCGTACAATTACTTTCAGGAAGCAAGTGTCTTGGTGAAGACGTTGGAGAAAACCGGCATCCCTGAGAATGTACAACCGGATTATGATGATTTCGTGTGGTATCACACGTTGATCGCAGCCAAGACAGGCCGCTTGGTCTCTGGGTTTATTGATGATTTCCTGGATGAGGAGTTCACAAAGGTTGAAGAGGAAGGCACGATCGGAGTAATACGAAAGGGGATCACACTGTCGAAGAATGCGCTCGGGAGTATGCTTAATGAACTGCCGGATCATTTATATACTATCGCTGATCTATTGGATATTCTTAAACGTATCGAGCGACAGCTCGAGGTCGATATCCGTCAAAAGGTCTGATTTCCCAAAATTCATAGCTAATGTGTGCCAATAGTGTCGGTGTGCTCATTGTTCCGTTGCCTGTCCCTCGATTATCCGTATAATATATCCATGACTCCGCAACTTGTGCAAAAACTACGCGATAACGTTATGCGCACAATAGAGCAATATCATATGTTTGATGGTGTGAGCAAGGCGGTAATCGCATTTTCAGCAGGTCCGGATTCGGTTTGTCTGCTTGACGTTTTGCATGGCCCATTCTCGGGACAGATTGATCTTGAGCTCGTTTACGTAAATCACGGGTTGCGCTCAAGAACCGCGCTGGAGCGTGAGGAACAGCTGACCAAGGACTACGCGGCACGTTATGGCTTACGCAGCAAGATCATGGCGGTTAGGGTGAAAAAGCGTAAAGAGGGAATTGAAGCTGCGGCCAGAGCAGCACGTTACCGTGCGCTCCTTGATCACATGAAAAAAATCGGAGCACAAAGGGTTGTGTTAGGTCACAACCTCGATGATCTTGCAGAGACCTTTTTGCTCAACGTGATCCGAGGTAGCGGTCTGCGCGGTCTTGGATCGATCCCGGCGAAACGTTTGCCAATAGTTCGGCCGCTCATCGACTGCAGGAAATCGGATATCCTGAAATACCTGAATCTGAGAAAATTATCTTTCGCAGTTGATGAAACCAATCGGTCATTATCTTTCCGACGCAATCTGCTACGGATGAAAATAATACCAGCACTTGAGAAGGTCAATCCGGAGATCCGTGATGCGATCAAGAGGGGGGTTGAAATACTGAAACAAGATGATGAATTCCTGTGGATGCTGGCCGACAAAGCGTATACGAGAGCCGTTCATCCGGAAAAAGATGGGGTTTTGCTTGACTTGCGTAGAATAGTGAGATATAATCCTCCACTCCTGAACCGGTTGGTAATGAAAGTGATACGGGATCGCTTGGGAAGCACTGACGGATTCGAGAGTAAACATTACAGTGCGATAGTTAATCTAATCGGTAAGGAACACGGTAAGAAGGTGGCGCTGCCCAAAGGTCTTTTTGCACAAAGAGAAAGGCTGGGTATTTACATCGGCTGTGTACGATCAACGGGAAATGTCGAGATCCCGGTCGAAATCGGACAGCACACTTTGATCAGGGGTAGGGTTAGGCTTAGCACCAGGATTCTCAAAGGTTGGAAATTTAGAAGAAAACGTCCCGATCGCGAAGTTTTTGACCTCGACGAGATTGTATTACCTTTGTACATCAGGAACAGGGAAGAGGGAGATTATATCGTGACAAAGATCGGGCGCAAGAAATTGAAAAAGATCTTCAATGAAAAAGAAATCGTTCCGCGAAAACGTGAGAACCTTTTGCTGTTATGTGATCAAGTGGGGATACTCTGGATAATTGGTGTTGCGCGCGCCTTCCGGGGGTTCGTGAGCAAGGGGACGAAAATGGTCCTAGTGGTGGATTATGAAGACATTAATTGAGGAAGTTGAAATAAGAAAGAGGGTCGAGGAAATCGGCTGTTTGATCAATTCTGAATATCGTGACAAGAAGCCGATTCTTATTGGCGTTCTCAAGGGTGCGTTCGTTTTCCTTGCTGACTTACTGAGGGAGATGGATATACCGTTGGAGGTTGATTTCTTATCGATCCACAGCTACGATGGTACCGAATCGAGCGGTGTCGTGAGGATCACTCATGACCTTTCGCTAAATATCGAGGACCGGCACGTTATACTGGTCGAGGACATAATTGACACCGGACGGACAGTGAGTTACATATTGGAGAATTTACAGACACGTAAACCGCGAAGCATGGCTGTATGTTCTTTGCTCAGCAAAGAAGATAGGCGTGTGATTGACGTGCCTTTGATGTATGTTGGTTTTCAAATACCCAGTGCGTTTGTTGTCGGATACGGGCTTGATTATGACAACCGCTACCGAAATCTAAAATATATAGGAGTATTAGATGATAAATAAATCGCCGATAAGACGGAGTGCCCTGACAACACTCCTGGTATGGATCTTGATAATTGCCATTCCCATCTATATTGTACTTCAATTTTCAAACCGCGGTGTGAAGAGTGCTGAGATCCCGTATTCTTTGTTCCTGCAGGAGTTACGCCAGAAGAATGTAACCGAGGTAACGATAACTGAGAAATCGATAAAGGGGCAGTTGAAAACCCCTATTAATATCGAAGAGAAGGGAACGTTTTCTGAATTCACGACCTTGATCCCTTTTGACGACCCGAAGCTTGCCGATGAGCTTGTAAAGTATAATGTCAAAGTGACCGCGAAGCAGAAGTCGGGTTGGGGTAACATAGTGGTGAGCGTTCTGCCGTGGCTCTTGCTGATCGGCGTCTGGATATTCTTTATCAGACAGATGCAATCTGGGCAGAATCGCGCGCTCGGTTTTGGCCGGAGCCGTGCCAAGGTTGCCCTGGAAAGTAAACTGAATGTGACTTTCAAGGATGTTGCGGGCGTGGATGAGGCAAAAGAGGAGTTGACCGAGGTCATTGAGTTCCTGAAAGCGCCCCGTAAGTTCACGCGCTTGGGTGGCCGTATCCCAAAGGGTGTTCTGCTGCTTGGGCCGCCAGGTACTGGCAAGACCCTTATGGCCAGAGCTGTTGCCGGTGAAGCCGGTGTGCCGTTCATTTCCATAAGCGGTTCGGATTTTGTGGAGATGTTCGTTGGGGTGGGTGCATCACGCGTGCGTGATCTCTTTGACCAGGCAAAGAAGAATTCTCCATGCATCATCTTCATTGATGAGATTGACGCGGTCGGCAGGCTACGCGGTGCCGGTTTGGGCGGTGGTCACGATGAACGTGAGCAGACCTTGAATCAGTTACTTGTTGAAATGGATGGCTTTGAGGTAAATGAAGGCATAATCTTAATGGCGGCGACAAACCGTCCGGATATTCTTGATCCTGCGCTCTTGAGACCGGGCAGGTTTGACCGTGTCGTTGTTCTGGATCGGCCTGACATACGAGGGCGTTTGGGTATTCTCAAGGTACACACCCGCAAGACACCTCTCGGTGAGAACGTGGACCTGGAAATCCTTGCGCGTGGCACGCCGGGTTTCTCCGGCGCCGATCTGTCTAATATGGTCAATGAGGCAGCACTCCTCGCCGCGCGCCGTGATAAGGAAAAGATCAGCATGCAGGAGTTCGAGGACGCCAAGGACAAGATCCTCATGGGTGTCGAACGTAAGAGCATGCTCATTTCAGAAGATGAGAAGAAGTTGATCGCATACCATGAATGCGGTCATGTTATGGTCAGCAAGTCCCTCCCGGGCATGGATCCGATACACAAAGTGACGATCATCCCGCGCGGCATGGCTCTGGGGTTGACGCAGGCCCTGCCCATTGATGAGCGTAAAACCTATTCCAAGACCTACTGCATGAACCAGCTGGCATTCATGCTCGGCGGAAGGGCAGCGGAGAAGCTTGTCCTTGGCGATCTTTCCACCGGGGCAGGCAATGACATTGAGAAAGCGACCAAGCTGGCACGCAAGATGGTCTGCGAATGGGGTATGAGTGACCGGCTCGGCCCGTTGACCTATGGTGAAAAACAAGAGGAGATCTTCCTCGGCCGTGAGATCGGTATGCATCGTGATTATTCAGAGACGACCGCGCGCGAGATCGATGAGGAGATCAAGAGGATCGTTGATGAGTCAGAAGATAATGCCGAAGGGATCGTGAAGAAGAATCTAGGCAAATTGAAAATACTTGCCCAGACGCTGCTCGATAAGGAAATATTGTCAGGCGAGGAAATAGACCAAATATTGAAAGATGATCGACAAAAAAAAGATAGAAAAAGCGGTAAGTGAGATCCTCAACGCGATAGGCGAGAACGCGAAGCGTGAGGGACTCAAGGACACGCCCAGACGTGTGGCAAGCATGTACGAGGAGATATTCTCGGGCGTGAGTAGAGATCCGAAGAAAGAGCTGAAAACCTACAAGACAAAGAACGAAGATGAGATGATCATTATCAAGGACATTCCATTTTACTCGGTATGTGAACATCATCTCCTGCCGTTTTTTGGAAAAGCGCATATTGTATATATACCTAAACAAAACAAGATTACCGGATTCTCCAGTCTCGTGCGGGTGATCGATGTAATGGCCAAGCGGCCCTTGCTGCAGGAACGGCTCACGCACGAGTTAGCCGATTTCTTCATGGAGAATCTGAAGCCGATGGGCGTCTTGGTGGTGATTGAGGCCGAGCATCTCTGTCTTTCAATGATCGGCGTAAAGAAACCTGGTACACTTACCGTAACGTCAGCTATCCGCGGCGTCATGCGTTCGGCAGCGACACGCGCCGAGGCTTTATCGCTCATAAAGGGTGAATAACACAAATACATTGGACTCAATTCAAGGGGGTGTTCAGTGGACCTGTCTGGTTTGATCATTCCGCTGGGTATTTTCAGCTACGGGTTTGTGCTGCTCGCCGTGCTGACCGGCACACGTATTATCAAGGTTAAGGTGAAGCGGCATAGACTGCTGGCACTGATCGGCATTGTGAGTGCTTCCATACATTTATTGATCGTGATTTATTTGAATTACTTCTAGGAGGAGGTAGCGATGAAGATACCAAGCATTATTCTCGCATTATTGATCGCCTTACCGCTTCTGGCGCATCCGCCCAAAGGGTTGGAATTGGCATATGATGCTGACTCGAACATACTGACCGTTGAAATAACGCACAGCGTCAAGGATGCTTCAAAACATTATATAAATAAGGTGGTCGTTGAACTGAATGGCAAAAAGATCATTGAACAGGTATTCAAGAAACAGGTAGATGACGAACTGCAATACGTTACCTACAAAGTGATTGATGCTGACGAAGGTGCTAAAATAACGGTCATCGGGTACTGCAATATCTCAGGCAAGAAGGCTGCCGAGCTGGTAGTGACTCGAGCCAAGGTCAAAGAGGCAACCGAATAGCCATGTAGGTGAGGAGGAAAGTGTGAAGGAATACATGATAATATTGATGATACTATGTTTTCAGGTGCTTTATGCTTTTGAACCGAGTGCGCTAAATCTCCGCGTGCCTTCCCATCTCGAGAAAAACTCGCTCGTTTTTGATGTACAGCACAGAGCTTATGGAGTGTTGACTGAGGATCCGCTGGACAATTTCTTTGGACTGGGTTTAGGTGCCAATGTGAACATTGGGCTGCGGTATGCTGTGCTGCCTCAGCTGGAAATCAATGCTGCTTACACTACTTTCGAGAAGGAATACCGGCTTGGCGCGAGCTACGGCCACCATCTTCAGCGGCTCTATTTGAAAGGCCAGTTAGATGTGCAGTATTTCAATTTCGAGCGGACTGGAGAACGAAACGGTAATTTCTACATCAGCGCGGCCCTTCAGAGCTATCCGCTCGGCAATGTTTTCATCCCTACGGTGAATTTTGCCTATGATGGTTTCAATGAGAAATTCGGTTTGGGTTTTGGGGTCGATCTTGGTTTTGATTGGTCGTTTGGCCCATTGGAACACATAAGTCTAGTCGGTGAGTACTACCCGGTTCTACGTGCTGAAGAGCCGATCACACGTGCCGAGAATTATTTTGCCGCTGGGTTGAGACTGGATACATATGGCCACCATTTTATGTTGCAGATCAGCAATGGTTCGGAGATCGGACCGAGACGCCTGATGCTTGGTACTCTGAACAATGATATCTATATTGGGTTCAATATCCATAGGATACTGCAATTCTAGTAAAGGAGCGATAAGATGAAATTGATGACGTTACTTTGTACGATCTGCTTTGGCGTGTTCAGCATTATTGGATGCGGTAGTGATAATGGCAACGGTACAGACGACTATAAAACAAAGACCGTTAACAACATCACGCTCCAGTGGAAGACAGATACCTTGGATAATCTGCTCGTCAAGGTGAGCGCGACAACGGTCGGATGGGTTGCGGTCGGTTTTGACCCGAGCGCCGGCATGCAAGACGCAAATATCATAATCGGATATGTCGCTAATGACACCACTTACATACGCGATGATTTTGGCACCGGGCTGCATGCGCACGCTGCTGATATAACCCTTGGCGGCACGGATGATGTAAGCGATACGGCGGGGACTGAAAAC
>Ga0209536_100001857_pt1 | contig 34561 bp, 33 predicted proteins | sample DeeMarSeWOR28_12_FD_187461 | JGI IMG/M metagenome (GOLD analysis project Ga0209536, IMG submission 187461) | Marine sediment microbial communities from White Oak River estuary, North Carolina - WOR-2-8_12 (SPAdes) (version 2) | ecosystem: Environmental > Aquatic > Marine > Intertidal zone >...
GGTTGCCGATGATCGCGATACCCCGATCGCTCTGACGGCATTCGATTCCTATCTCGTGAAGTTTGTCGAGCACGCTCGTCATATGATCAGCAACGCAATTCTTTAGCAGTATCCTGCCGCGGGTTATTGCCGCCGCAACGGCAAGCGTACCCGCCTCTATTCGGTCCGGTATTATACTATACCTTACCTTCTCATTAGTTGCTTTCCGCCCCTCGATCACGATCCTCGAACTCCCATGACCACTTATCTCTACACCCAGTGCTCTCAAGAAATTTGCCACATCGACGACTTCTGGTTCCATGGCTGCCGGACTTATCTCGGTCGTCCCGCTTGCACCGGCTGCGGCGATCATAACGTTAATGGTTGCACCGACCGAGGTGCCCTTTGGACCCTGCAGATCGATATTTCGGCCTTCAAGCTTCCGGGCATCAGCATTGATATAACCGTCGCTGATATCGACCTTCGTACCCAGCGCAGTCAATCCCTTGATATGCAGGTCGATCGGCCTCGGTCCAATAGCACAACCGCCAGGCATTGCGACCATGGCTCGGCGTTCGCGAGCGAGCAACGCACCGAGCATGTAGTAGCTGGCGCGCATGCGACAGACAATGTCATATGGCGCTTCGACCTTCTTTACACGTGGCGTGTGCAACTTCAGAATATTTCGCTTGAATTCGATATGTGAACCGAGGTGTTCGGCAAGCTGGATCATCGTCCTCACATCCACTACATCCGGGATGTTCTCCAATACAACTTCCTGGTCTGTGAGCAGTGACGCGGCAATTACTGGTAATGCTGAATTCTTAGCACCAGAAATATCTACTTCACCTGAGAGTCGGACACCTCCCTCGATGAAAAATTTTGCCATTTCAGTATTATATGGAAATCCCCTACACTGTCAATGCGCTGTGAAATTGTGTATCACCGCATTAACGCAGCCAATAACCAATGGAATTCAAATGCTGTTATCACAACCAATATTGCATCGCCGGACGGTTGTACGGCAGCTCAGACGGTTGGCTGACAACGGCCACCGAACCATTCAACTTCCGCCAGAGGAACTGGTCAACTTCGGCCGAATTTATGTCCCAGTTCTTCAAGGGTCAGTTTGACCACTATTGGCCGTCCGTGTGGACATGTATAGGGGTTTTCCGTGGCAAAGAGACGATCTACTAAAGATTGCATTTCCAATACTGAAAGCTTCTGCCCGGCTTTCACTGCGCCCCGGCAGGCGACAACCTGAGCGATCCTCGCACGTTCGCCTGCCAGATCACCCAGTTCCAGTAATTCCCCGAAAATACCGGCGATCTCTTCTCGGTCGATCCGGAAGTCTACCGGCACACTATCGATGATCACTGTATTCGAAGAAAACTCTTTGAACTCTATGCCCATTTCCTCGAGTGCTTTCTTTGTTCTTTGATAGACTCTGTGTTCATCTGACGTAAGCTCGATAGTAACAGGAAAAAGCAACCGCTGCGACTGCACGCGTCCCCTCATGACCTTTTCGTAAATGATACGTTCATGCGCCACATGCTGGTCAACGATAATCAATCCGGATTTTGTCTGGGCCAGGATGTAGGTGCCATGCAGTTGCCAGAATTCATCAGAGTCGTGGATAGACGCAACTTTGTCTTCGCCGTAGGGTATGGCAGCATCCTGTACAAAACGTTGTGCTGCCTGCGGTGCGCCCGTTGCCTCATACGTTTTGTTCTCGTAATCAATTCTTACGGATCTCTTGAAGACATCGCGCTTGATAACCTGCACAAGCAGATCGGTGATGTAGCGTTCATCTTTGAACTTCACCTCGGTCTTGGCTGGATGGACATTGGCATCTACGATCTGCGGTTCGGCCTTAATGTCAATGGCAAAAGCCGGGGCATTCTTGGGATTCTCGTATGCCTCGATGATGGCACGGTACAGGCGCGGGTATTTCACCGGCCGAGAATTAACGTATATATGACTGAACCTGTGTGTAGCTGCAAGATCCGGACGGGATAACAAACCAGTTATCCGCGTTCGGCCGACCTCAAAATCAACGACCTCCAGGTGATCTGCTATGTCTCGGGGCAATAACGCCTTAGCTCTAGCCAGCATAGAATCTGAGTGCATCAGGCTCAGTATCGCCTTCCCTCCATCGAGTAGACTAAAAGTCACGCGTGGGCATACCAGAGCGTAGGTTTTCACGAGTTCCATTATCAGACGGCGTTCCCAGGTCACCGATTTCAGGAACTTCCGGCGTGCAGGCAGATTATAGAATAAGTTCGATACCTTGATCCGTGTACCCTGTGGCCTTTCTGAACCATATACGCCCTTGAGCGCACCGCCTTCAACGACCAGCCTCGTGCCTTCGTTACCATCCGAGGTCTCCAATTCGAATTTTGACACTTGGGCGATGCTCGCGAGTGCTTCTCCCCGAAATCCGAATGTCGCGATACTGTCGATGTCCGCGACCGAGGTAATTTTGCTGGTTGCATAGCGCTCGATAGAAAGCGGAGCATCTGCCCGGCTCATTCCATGCCCATCGTCATTGACCAGGCACTTATCTTTGCCCCCGTTAGCTATGTCTGTATCGATCCTGGAAGCATTTGCATCCAACGAATTCTCGATCAATTCTTTAACAACTGATGCGGGTCGTAATATGACTTCACCAGCAGCGATCTTTCCACGCACATCAGGTGAGAGCACACGGATAATATTCATGGTCTATTCTACAAAAGAATACCGTAAAGTCAAGAAAAGGCATGCTGGAGTATTTGCACAAAAAAAAACCTGGCCTAACAGGCCAGGCAATAAGCGGTCAGAAATTTGACCTATTTTGTGTCACGGAGCGCATGATCCTCCAACCGACCAGCGAAACGAGTGATGAGACGCGCGGCGCGCTCAATGTCTTTCAGTGAAACCACCTCCACTGGAGTATGCATGTATCTTAGAGGGATGCCAACGACGCAACTCGGAATGCCTTGCCTGCTGAACGCGATATCATCTGCATCAGTGCCGGTTCTGCCCACGATCGGCTGCACTTGATAGGGTATCTCCAGGGACTGTGCTGTCTCCACCAGCAGATCGAACAACCTACCAGGAACAGTTGCACCGCGGACAATGGTCGGCCCAGCGTCCAGAGGAAAATATTCATGCTCTTTGAGGTCGGGGTGCTCACCATGAGAAACATCGATGATGACCGCATAATCAACGGGCAGTTTGAAAGCATGTATCCGAGCACCCAGGCCGGTATACTCTTCCTGGCTCGTCGCCACGAAGTGGACACTGAAAGAATGCTCGACCTTCGCCATCTCCTTCATTATAAGGATACCGCATGCCACGCTTGCCCGGTTATCAAGGGATTTCGCAGTTCTCAAATTATTGCCTATTTTCTTGTATTTAGATGAAAAGGTAACGTAGTCTCCGATACGGATATCCTGCTTCACGACATTGGGTTTGCATCCAACATCAATGAATAATTCTTCCAACGGTACCACACGGGCTCGCTCCTCACTGCTCAATAGATGCGGTGGTTTGAAGGCGATGTAGCCTCTATGTTCCTTCCTCCCCAGGACCGTCACTTCCTGCCCTGGCAATATACGAACGTCGGCGCCGCCGATCTCACTGATGAAAATGCGGCCCGCGTCGTCGATCCTGCTTACGATGTATCCGATCTCATCGAGATGGCATGCCAGCATCAAGCCTTTCTTGCCCTTACCCTCCAGGCAGGCATGAACACTCCCATCATGTCCAACTGAAGCGTCAATACCCTCAACCTTCAACGCCTCAATAACGACCTGGGCGGCATTTCCTCCGTACCCGACACCGTTTGCCGTGCTAAGTTGCTTGAGTAGTCTATCGAGATATTCCACGGCGTGTTTCACTGGAATCCGGGTTCTGCCTGGATGAAGATGACAGGCTGTCCTGCATGCTGCAAAAAACCAGACTTCCTTTATCCGAAGATATCATGGTCACGACGCGCGCGTTGACCACATTATTAACAAACTTCGCTGCGTTCTCAACGATCACTTTAACACCCTCAACATAACCAACACCTTCATTCTGCCTTAACCCTTTTTTAAGAATCCTTACGGAGATCACGCGCTCGGGTATGAATATCGGCGTGAGCGTACGGTACAAATCCCTTATATCGATGACCCGCACCATGGGATAGGCTTTCGCGTGTCGGCAGAGCTCATCAGATGTTGTGAAAACCTTGGCTTTCTTTCGGCGGGCAATTCTCAGGACAGAAACCTCTTCGATCAAGCCGTTCCCTTTGTCCACAACGAACTCAACAGGTGCGCTCTTTCCCAGAGATGTCAAAGTCTTTTCTCCGTTGCTGCCACCGACTTTTCTCACGATGGCGCCCACTAACTGAGGCACAATGATCCTGCCTTCAAAGATCTTCTTATTAAACAAGTGAATTATCCGGCCATCAAGAATGCTGGAAGAATCTAACACATACTGCTCCACGCGTCTAAATAGCGCCATTTTTTCCTCCTAAAGTTGGAAACAAGTATTAACCCAACGCAATTTTGACTGCCTCTCTTACCTCATTGACGGTCACGATGTCAATTTTTATGCTGCCCGGGTCACGCAGACCCTTGTGCGGGATAAGCGCAGTCTTGAAACCTAGTTTGTCCGCCTCTTTTAATCGCGATTCGATGCCATAAACGGGCCTCACCTCACCACCAAGGCCGACCTCGCCAATAACGACCGTGCCTTTTTCCACAGCCTTATTCCTGACCGAAGAGGCAATTGCTAATGTAAAACCCAGGTCGCATGATGGTTCGGTCACTTTTATACCGCCCACTGCATTGACAAAACAATCCATTCCTGAAACACTGAGACCCACACGCCTCTCCAAAACAGCAAGCAGCATTGCCAGACGTTTATAGTCGATCCCCGTTGCCACGCGCTGGGGATAATTAAAAGAAGCCGGACTGGTCAGGGCCTGAACCTCCACCAATAAAGGCCGCGTGCCTTCCATGATAGAGGTAACCACAGAACCCGACGCAGTCGAATCAGAGATGAAAAGACTGGAAGGGTTGACCACCTCTTTCAATCCCGTCTCGGTCATTTCGAACACACCTATTTCATTTGTCGAACCAAAGCGATTTTTGATCGCTCTCAGTATACGATATTGCTGTGTTCTGTCACCCTCGAAATAAAGCACCGTATCTACGATATGCTCAAGTGTCTTGGGACCAGCAATAACCCCGAATTTTGTAACATGTCCGATCAGCACAGTAGTAACCCCATGTTCCTTGGCAAAACGCATGAGGTCTCCTCCGCATTCTCTCACCTGCGCCACACTTCCTGGCGCCGACGACATATCTGCTTTATATATCGTTTGTATCGAATCAATAACCATCAATGCTGGATCCAACTGCTGGGCTGCGGCGAGTATCGATTCAAGCTCAGTCTCTGAAAGCAGATCAATATCATCAGAAATACTGCCCAGACGTTCAGCCCTGATCCGGATCTGGTATGCTGATTCCTCGCCGCTGGCATAGAGAATACGACCATTACCGCGCGCCATGAGAGCAGAAATCTGCAGCATCAAAGTCGATTTGCCAATGCCGGGATCACCGCCGAGCAACACGAGAGAACCCTTAACAAAACCACCACCAAGCACCCGATCGAGTTCGGCAATCCCAATGGCCCGGCGATCGGCCGCAGCAAAGGGCACATCACGCAACGGAACTGGCTTTGGCGTCTTGATCTTGTGTGCCGCCCTCTTTTCTTCAATGAGCTCTTCCACCATCGTGTTATAGGTGCCACACTCAGGGCACTTTCCCAACCACTTGGGAGCATGCGCGCCGCAGTTCTGACAGACAAACCGGGATCTCATATTTCTTAAAATACTACAGATCAGAAAACTTTTATCTGAATGTACTTCTTGGGATTCTGGTTAATGTCCTCGATCAGTGCTTTCAATGCTAGGTTGGTTTGTCTCATTTCTTCGTAAAGCTCGTCAGACTTCAGCATCTTGCCTACTGTTCCATCGCCCTGTACCAGTATGGCCAGTGAATCAAGCCGGGTAACGAGTATTTCAATTTTATCCACGGGCCGTTTAACCATATTTGATAGACGATCTAAATTCCGGCTGATGTCATCGGAAAGTCTTTGCACCGCGCCCTCCAGATCAGGGATCTCGATCCGGCCAAAGGTCGTGATCAGACTGTCGAGCTGGCTCGCCAGAGCCTCAAGATCGAGAGACCCGCCGCTGCCGTAGTACACTTCGGGAACATTGTCGCTCTTGCCCGGTGTAACCTTGACATACTTGTCAGCACCGATATAGCTAACCGCACGGATCGCCATACGTGTATCCTCGGGAAGGACAACTCCCTCATGCATTGCCAGAACAACGAGTACCTGGTCGCCATCGATCTGCATTGACTTGACCTTGCCCTTTTCTATGCCGAAGACGAGAACGGGATCACCCACTCTCAAACCCTCGACATCTTCAAAATAGACTTTAATGTCATGAGTGTTTCTCAGACTTATCCTGCCGGAGAGCCAAGTATAGAGCGCGATAAAAACTACAACCCCAACAACAACGAAAACACCAACCAATCCTTCTCTTAAACTTCTAGTCATATGATTCCTTTTCAATCCTTGCTAACCTTCTTATCCGTCCTTTCTTGAGCATGTATATTTCATCACCAACGGCCTTGGCCGTCTCCAGATCGTGCGTCACCACAATACCGCTGTTGCTTTGGCTCTTCTTGAGTTCCTTTATCAAAGCAACAACCCGGTCGGTCATCAGCGGGTCAAGCCCGGTTGTCGGTTCATCATAGAAAAGATATTTGGGATTCAATGCCAAGGCTCGTGCAATTGCCACCAGGCGCTTCATCCCTCCTGACAGAGACTGGGGATAGAGATGAGATTTGTCAGCCATCCCCACTACCTCGAGCAGATTACACAAGCGCTCTTTCACCTGTTTTGACGATAATAGAGTATGCTCACGCAACGGCAAAGCAATGTTGTCGGCAACATTCATCGAATCGAACAAAGCTGTGCCCTGAAAAACAAAACCGACCTGCTTTCGAATTTCATAAATTTCTCTTTCAGAAGCGGACTGTATTGGTTTTCCATCGAACAGGACTTCTCCACTATCCACCGGCAACAAGCCAAGCATCGATTTAAGTAACACGGATTTGCCCGTACCCGAAGGTCCCAAGACAACGACGAGATTGGCATCGTTCACCTGGAAACTGACGTCATTGAGTACAATATTAGAATCGAACCGTTTGGATAGATTTCTTATTTCAATCATCCGAATATCACCAGGGCGACAAGGAAATCAACGACGAGTACGAGAAGCGAGGCAGTAACGACCGCATAGGTTGCAGCTCTCCCCACCTCACGCGCTCCCCCCTTCACCTTGAAGCCGAAATAACAACCCGAAGTCGCGATGACGACCGAAAAGAAGAGCGATTTGAAGAGGCCGCCAAAGAAATCGCGCGTGAAGAAGAAATGTGTCAGGCCATAGTTGAATACGCCGAACGGTACATCCAAAAAGTAATGCGCGTATGCGCCACTTACCGCCAGCGCGTCGAATTCCGCGATCACCGTGAGCACGGGGAGTGCGATGAACATACCGACTATCCTCGGCAGGTTCAGGAATCGATAAGGATCAATGGCCATTATCTCCAGTGCGTCGAGCTGTTCGGTCACGCGCATCGTACCGATCTCTGCGGCCATCGATGAAGCACAGCGCCCGCTCACCATGAGCGCCGTGAGAATCGGCCCCAGTTCTATCATCACCATCCGGCTCACGGTCGCGCCAAGAATATATCGTGGCATGGTACCTGCTACCTGATAAGATGTCTGTACAATTGAAACAAGACCAACGAACGCGGCGACGGTCAGAATGATGGGCAAAGAATTGATCCCCACTTCATACACCTGACGTATTATTCGGTAGCGCGTCTGCCTGAGTTCCCACCGGATAAAGATACTGCGGAAAAAGAAAGAAGAAAACTCACCGATGAATCTAAAAAGGTTCACCAGCCTCCTCAACGATCTCTTCTTCTCTCAATGTCATATTGGCAAATTGCGTATATTCATTAAAGAATCCTAACTCGATCATACCTGTCGGACCATTGCGCTGTTTGGCAACATTGATCTCGGCAATACCCTTCTTGTCGGTTTGCGGATCGTACACCTCATCGCGGTAGATAAAAATGACAACGTCGGCGTCCTGCTCAATCGCGCCGCTCTCGCGCAGGTCAGCAAGTATTGGTCTTTTATGTTCACGGTGTTCGGGCATGCGTGAGAGCTGGGAAACAACGACCAGGGGACAATCCAGTTCCTTTGCCAGCGCCTTGAGCGACCTTGATATATCAGAGATCTCCTGCTGTCTGGAAATTACCCGGCCGAGATGCGGTCCCTCAAGCAGCTGCAGGTAGTCGATTATCAGCATCTCGGTTTTGTAGTCTGCCTTCAGCCGCCGCGCCTTTGCTTTCAGTTCGTAAATGGAAAGCTGGGCTGAATCGTCGATGAAAATAGGCGCTTTATCAAGATTACCGGCTGCAGTGGCCAGGTTCACCCAATCTTCGTTACGTAGCATACCCCGGCGAAGGTTTCTCAAGCTTACCTTTGCTTCGCTGCATAATAATCTTTGCACCAGCGCCTCGCCTGACATTTCCAGGGAGAAAATACCGATCGGCGTGCTATTCTTGATCGCCGCGTAGGATGCAATGTTCAGCACGATAGCCGTCTTGCCCATTGACGGTCTGCCGGCGACGACTATGAAATCACCTTTCTGGAATCCAGACGTCAGCTCATCGAGTTCATAGTAACCTGTCTCGACGCCGGTTATCATTCTCGCCCCGCGCATAGATTCGGCGGTCTCGATGATCTTGGTGATATATCCCCGGATACTGACCGGCTCCTTGCGCAGACCCTTCTCTTTGATTTGAAAGACCGTATTCTGTGCATAATCAACCAGCTCGGCAGCGGTCTGCGCATCCTCAAAGCTATTCTTTAGCATCTCCATGGAAACCTGGATCACGTTGCGTTTTATTGCCTTATCCAATACTACACGGGCATGGTGTTCCACGTTGGCCGTGGTCAGTACATTCGCAACGATGTTTGACAGATATTCAGGTCCACCAATATCATCAAGCATCTTATTCTGCTTCAGCCAGTCAGTGACCGTGACCAGGTCAGACGTCACGTTCTTATTGAACAGACTCAACACGGCCCGGTATATTTTCTGGTGGGCCGGCTGGTAGAAATGCTCCTCATTCAGTATTTCCATTGCCTTTGGTAAAGCGTTGGCATCGAGGAGTATCGCGCCCAGCACTGACTCCTCTGCTTCGAGCGAATGAGGCGGAACTCTCTTCTCTTCCATTTATTTCTTACCTGTTACTTTCAGCTGCGCCGAGCATTCATCCAATATAAGATTTGCCAGCTGCCACTTTGTCTTTTCTTCAAGCACGATGCGTTTGTCTTCACCTCTCAGAATACCGGCCTTGATACGATCGCGACCAACGGCATCGCTTGTGTTTACTACGATCAGGTCGAGCTTCTTCGCTTTCATTTTTTCTCTGGCGCGACTCAAACCATCCTTATCCTCCAGTGAAAACCCAACAAGCATCTTGCCAGCTTTCTTCTTTGCTATCGCCTTTAGGAGATCCTCGGTTTTCACCAGGTGTGCTCGGTGTTCAGCAGAGTGTGCCTTCTGTGTATTTCTCCTCTTCGGCCTATAGTCACCAACTGCCGCGGCCATTATCAGACAATCACACCAGCTGAAATTATCCTTCAATGCGCTAAGCATCTCATCCGAAGTGCGCACTCTTGTGATATCCACCTCTTCAGGCAACGGTAATGCTACTTCACCGAAAATTCCCCTTGCTTCTCCACCCCGGCAGTAGATTGCCTGCAACAGCTCTCTACCCATTAGCCCGGTCGAACGATTAGTCAAGACTCGTACGGGATCCAGATCCTCCTCAGTACGGCCACCCGTCACCAGGAATTTCATACCGTGTAGACCGGTCTGTTTCTCGATAATCGTCTTGATCTTTTTTGCGATCATGCTTACCGAGGGGAACCGTCCGCGACCTATCCTGCCTGAAGCTAACATGCCGATGCTCGGTTGAAGAAAATATACACCATTTTCACTCAACATTCGCACGTTTCTCTGGACTATGCGGTTATCCCACATTCCCTGATCCATTGCGGGTACCATGAGTACGGGTTTTTGGTAGGAAATCAAGGTTGTCGAAAGCAGATCATCGCCAATTCCAGACGCTGCTTTACCAATGATATTGGCTGTTGCTGGAGCCACTACTAGAATGTCTGACCATTCACCCAAAGTCAAATGCTTGATGCCTTTGGTCAGGACGAATTGATCAAGATAGACTTCATTGCCCGACAGGGTTTGGCAGCTCAGGGGCGTGACAAAATTCAGCCCCGATTGCGTAAGGATAACGCGCACATCGCTATCCTGTTTACGCAACAACCTTATCAGCTCGAGCGCCTTATATGCTGCTATCGAGCCCGTTATGCCGAGCAAGATATTCATTCTTTGAATTTTATCTTCCCGGTCAGCAATTTACGTATTGATTCCAGCACCGGGTTGATCTTTTCATCGACAAGACCTTTGCTTTGCTCTTCCTTAAGCTTACGAGCTTCTAACGAAGCAATATTGACCGCCTTGTATTTATTCTGGAATTTGTGCCATATTTTCTCAACGGAGACGATCATTTTACCTCCTTTTCTATTCTATGCAAATATTTGTGAGTGTCAATCCTAGTAGTCGAAACCCTTACGTGCAGACACTCCTTTGCTAAAATAATGCTTCACGTCACGGCACTCAGTTATCAGATCTGCAAACTGCGCCAGTTCTTCGGGCATGTACCTACCGGTTAGCACAAGCTCGGTCTTCTTTGGCTTCTTTTTCAATAAGCTGATAACATCTTCGGCTTTTATCAGACCAAAATGCACCGCCACATTGATCTCATCAAGGACGACAAGATCATATTCCCTGCTCGCGATCACAACCTCGGCGCGTTTTAGTGCCTCCCCGGCTAACCGGATATCTTCGGGATCAGGATCCTCTGGGTTCACGAATTCAGGACGGCCATGTTGTTCAATGGATATATTCGGTATCTTCTCGACAGTATGCAGCTCACCATAGTTGATCTTGCCCTTCATGAACTGCAGTATGATCACTCTGAGGCCATGACCCGCAGCGCGCATCGCAAGTCCCAGTGCTGCAGTAGTCTTACCTTTTCCATTTCCAGTATAAATTTGGACCATATCCTACCTCCACAAATTACTACATCCGCATGCGGCGGCCCAAAATAATTAAATCCTAAATAGCCAATTTAGGTATTTAGGAATTTGGCCTTGTGGATAGGTATTTGTCGTTGATCAGTTAAGCAATCTGCAATCACCAGCTATTATGTGCTCAACACTATAATCTGCCCGCATCACAATGAGTGCACCCTGCCGGTCGATATCCAGCACCTTGCCAACAATGACTCTTTCCGGTAACTCTATCCTCACATCCTGGCCGAGCATTATTGTGTGTTCCCGCCACTTTACCAGTAGATCATCGATCTTATCTTCCTTGAGAAGGCTGTAGTATTTGTCTGTCGCCAGACGTAAGTGCTCATACAGCGTTTGGGTATTCAAGTGCTTCTTCGTTTCCATGAATATGCTGCTGGCTCTCTCTTTCAACTCATCCGGGAAATGTGTAACATTGAGATTGATGCCCATACCCAGAATCGCCCGACCATTCACGATCTCGATCAATATGCCAGCGACTTTCTTGCGATTGAGGAGTATATCATTGGGCCACTTAATGTTCAGCCTGATATCGTATGTTCGGAATGCCTCACAGATGGCCACTCCCGCAGCAATCGGCATTAGGCAATTGTCACAATGGTCCAGGAGTACAGACATCCAGAGACCGCCTTCAGGTGAATACCAATTACGCCCCATGCGGCCCCTGCCAGCGGTCTGGACATCGGCAAGCACAACCGTGCCCTCTGGGGAAGCCTCCAGCATCTGTTTGATATATTCGTTTGTCGAATCGACTTCGGTGAGCTGATAGTATTTGCTGCCGATGATCATCAGTCGCTCTTCTTGAATATCATGGTGACTACTGTCTTGTCATTGCCACCCATACTGGAGATCATTCCATAAGGTCTATGCGAATCTACTTTTACCTGATAATCTCCAGCTTTGCCTGATAGTTGATGTACTACATCAATCGCCTGTCTGACTCCGGTCGCGCCAGTCGGATGCCCGTAGCCGATCAAACCGCCCGATGTATTGGTCGGGATTGAACCAGTGAGCTTGGTATTCCCGTCACGCACAAATTCCGCACCTTCGCCATAGCCAGCAAAGCCAGCCGCTTCAACTGCTAACAGCCCAGCAACAGTGAAACAATCATGAACGTCCAGCACACTGAGGTCTTTCGGTTGTATGTTTGCCCTCTCATATGCCCGTTTTGCGGCAATCTCACAAGTCGTCAGCTTGGTCAAATCAGGCGGCGGTGTAGTTAGATTGTCTTGAACCTGGGCATAGGCAACAACCTCGACTGCATCCTTGCTGTCGACACCGATTTTTTTCAAACCTTCTTCAGAAGCAAAGAGGATCGCCGCCCCACCATCGGATACCTTTGAGCAGTCAAAGACATTGATGTATTCGCAGAACGCTTTTGGAGAAGGTGATGTCATCCCGGTGGAATACAGGTCGGAGTTGTTATTGTGGAATTCCTGTGCCTTTGGATTCTTCCGGGCATTTTCGATGGCATTTACATACCACTGTGCCATGCCCTGCCGGATCTTATCATGACCGAATCTGTCAAAACATGCACCCGCACGCTGTGCGAACTGATCCGGAAAGAAATATGCATGACCGTTCTTCCTCTCTCCAGAATACCAGCCAGCAGCCGCAAGATAGTCAGCGCCGTAGATTGCTTTCACTGAATTCTGCACTTCGACACCAATACACATTACCACATCTGCGATATCCGCAAGAATTGTCTTGACCGATGCAACAAGCGCTAAACCTCCTGAATCGCAAGCTCCCTCCACTCGCATGCATGGTTTATATTGAAAAGTCTCGTGCACCATGGGAAAGAATCCGCCGAGGTTCGCCTGATGGCAGAATCGTGCCGCGACAAAATTACCAATAACACCCTCGTCAATGTGTTCCGGGTTCTGTATTTGGGCAATCGCACCGAGCCCAGCTTCCTTTATGTAGTGTTCAATGCCCGGACGTGGCTTCTTCGGGTGGAATTCCTTTCTGCCCGTACCCAGCGCAACTGTATAGAAACCAGCACAAGCATAGACTTTCTTTCGGAAAAAAGACATAAAAGCTCCTTCCTTATGATAAATGCCTGAATACCTAGACACCTAAATACCTAAAAACCGTTTAGGATTTTAGGTATTTTGGCCGCCGCAGGCGGGTTTAGGCATTTTATATGTATTCATTTATCGGTCCGTATAACCAGAAAAATCCGTTCATGAGGACTGCGTTCACATCGTCTTCTGAATTTGCCACACCACTCGAAACCAAAGAGCGTGCGATTTCCTTGGTCTTCTTAAGGAAGTCGATCGCCAATTGAGCACCCAGAGTGTCCATTGTCTTCAGCTTGTCAAAATGCATTTTCAGCTTCTCATCCTTCTTACTGTCCATCAACAACGCGCGCCAGGGCGCGAATCCTTCGGGCATCGGTCCTATCTTCTTATCAATCCTCGCTTTGATATCTTCACTTATCGGCGCGTACTCCTTCTTCTTGATATCATAGATCCCCGCCGGGCGATTCTTTTCGTATTTCAAGAATCCATCTTTTTGTGAACCATCTGCATACTGTCCGCCCAATACTTTTTCCTTGACCATTTTGTCAATCAACCGGCTCCGCAGCGTCCTGTCGCCGAGATGTGTCCGCATCACCTTCAAAATGCACTGGAAGACATCAATGCCTACATAATCAATGAGCTGGAATATACCCATGGGCCTCACAAGAAAATCTTGCGAAATCCGGTTCATCAGGTAAACTGCGCCCGTATGCCGGAATTTCCCCTTGAGCCGGTCGACTTGCGCAATTGCGTACAAACCATCCCGCATGAAGTGTCCGTTGCCTATGAATCCCGTGATGTCGTTTGCCGGGACCAATTTCTTACGCAATCGCTTGCCCAGTTCCTCAGCAACGTTTTTCAATTCACCTGTGGTAGTCTTGGCAGTAATGACCTCCACGAGTCTCTGTACAACAGGCGGATTATAGAAGTGGTAGCCGATCAGACGGCCTCCTAATCCTGACTTTTCGTCCAGATAACCGATGGGTATACTCGATGTATTTGTCAGGAAAAGGGTTTCTGGGCCGCAAATCCTGTTCAACCGTTTGTAGACTTTTATCTTGGTCTTCTCGTTTTCTGAAATGGCCTCGAATATCATAGTGCTGTGTCTGGCAATATCGAGTCCTGTGCCAAAATTAAGGACACGCCTTGAATCATCGACGAACGTGTTTATGATCTCGCTGTTCTCCACGAGATCTTTGCGATCCTTGTAGAGTACTCTGAGAAGTACAGTAGATTTTTCGGCTGCCTTGAGCAGCTGGGCATCCATATATCCCCGAAGACCATCGAGCGCCTGTTCACTCACGTCGATCAAATTTAAACGGTACACCTTGTCCTTATTCTCTGGCTTCAACTTCAATTTCGCCATCTCTTGAGCGATCAAAACCCCAATACCACTCCCCATCTTCCCTGCAGCTCCGATGACGGTCACGTTCTGCAATCTCTCATCCAAATTCATCAGACGAACCTCCTTCCTTGTGGGAAAATTCGCAATTCTAATATCGAAATACTGAGCAAATTCCAAATCCAAATTTTCAAAACACAATTTTGAATTTTGTGTCTTGGTGATTCGGAACTATTCCGCATTTCGTGTTTCGGCTTTATTTATCCCAATCGGGTTTGCGTTTCTCTAGAAATGCAGCCATGCCTTCCTTTGCTTCGCCAGTCGAGAAGAGTATGCTGAATGCTTCTTTTTCATAAGAGCTCGCCGTTTTCAGGTTGGCATCAATACCGCGATTTATGACGGTCTTGGCGATACGTACCGCAGTCGGGCTAACCTCCATTATCTTTTTTGCCAAATTGGTTGCCTGCTCCATAAGGGCTTCCGGAGCCACGACTGCATTTGCCAAGCCTATCCTCAATGCTTCCTGGGCGTCTATCATTTCACCGGTGAAAATCAATTCCTTCGCCTTTGCCACACCTACCAGCCTTGCCAGCCGCTGGGTACCGGCATGGCCGGGAATGAGACCAAGTTTGACTTCTGGTTGGCCGAATTTAGCTTTTTCTGAAGCTATTCGGATATCACAAGCCATCGCCAATTCACAACCCGAACCAAGTGCGAAGCCATTGACCGCGGCGATAACCGGTTTTTCCATGTTTTCAACATAATCGAGCGCCCGCTGTCCGATATGACTGTATTCACGTGCTTTCAGCGAGTCCATTTCTACAAGCTTCGAAATATCAGAACCAGAGACAAAGGACTTACCCTCTCCGGTGATGATTACGACCAATACATCTCTGTCCTCATTGAAATCGCGCACAGCACTCTCTAGCTCAAGTATCGCCTCGACATTTACTGCATTGTACACCTCGGGGCGATTGATCTTTACAAGACCTATTCTGTCTTGTTTCTCAACGAGGATATACTTATAAGCCATGATGTCTCCTTTCATCGACTTTTTGGTGCTACTAGACCGGTTGAAATCTCCATATCCGATACTGGCCAGAGATCATAAACCGAATTCCTTTTTTTCTGTATTATCTCTTTGAGCATGGACCGGAACCGAGGTCTTGTCTTCAATATCCAGTTCTCGACAGGAACAGCTTGTCAACTTCCTCTGCGATATCGGTCAAGATGCAACGATTACCAAGAAATGCATATACGTTTGAAAGTCATTGGTTATATATTGTTGCGGCCTGTATTGTTTCTCGTCCTTTGTCTGTGGCTCTTAAATGAATCCCAAGCCCCGGCCAATTTGAATAATTGCCGCGCCGACTTGTCATAAAGTCCCACTAACTCAGTACATATTGCGGTTTCTACTCCGTAAATCTCTTTCATTTGCTCAAGACTGACAACTGTCTCGCTACATTCCCCCATGGCATCATCGGGATACTTCTGAAATCCTGATTGCTGATGCTTCTGGGCAAAACCCTCGGCAATCAACCGTTATTTTTTCTGCGGTTCAAGCTCAACGATGGGTTGAAACGCATCAATCTGGTCGCCCTCTTTGAAGTTGATCTTTGCCACTATGCCGTCCCGCGAAGCTCGTAATTCGTTCTGCATCTTCATCGCCTCAACGATTGCCAGGGTCTGACCAGCACTCACTCTTGCGCCAATGGCAATGGGCAGCTTCACCAATAGACCGGGCATGGGTGACGAGACGCTGCTCGCATGATGCGCAGCGGCGCCTCTTCGTCCTGCCTTGGCCGCTCGTGCCCGCTCAATTATGTAGCACTCACCGTTGTACGAGATGTAGTTGCGATCAGCGTCCTGTGCTATATACATACTGATTCTGCTTTCACCCATTTCGAAACTCAAGTGGCATCCCTGGAACAGGTAATCCTTGACCCTGTATTCTTTCTGATCTATCGAGATCACATATATATCCTTTTCCTTGGTGAAAAGGACATTATGAATATCATCCATGTACGACAAGCGGATTTCCATAGGTCTCCATCCCCTGTGTGACGTCAGTATCATCTTTGCCGATTTACCTGGCGCCCGCATATCTTCCAATCGCCCAACTCCTGCCAGGGCGTCGACGTGTATTCGGTTCGTGTGTCGCCAGGGATCCGTACTCCAGTGTTCTCCGCGTCGGCACTCACCAGAGCAATCCCAGCCAAGACCTGGATCAAATCTCCTTTTGACAAACGCAATGCTTTTTCATTATCGTCAATAAAATGAGTATGATAATCGCCGTTTAAGAATTTCTCGTTGTCCATTATGCGCTTCAAGTAACCAAGATTGGTCATGATACCCAGGATGACATAATCCTTGAGCGCACCGGACATTCTTCTTATCGCAGTCTCACGGTCCTCTGACCATATAACGAGTTTGGAAAGGATCGGGTCATAATGAGGTGGTACGTTCCAACCCTGATAAATGCCTGAATCGACTCTGATCCCGGGACCACTGGGTTCATTCAGAAAACGAATTTTCCCCGGACTCGGCAAGAAGCTATTCTCAGGATCTTCGGCATATATCCTCGCCTCGATCGCATGTCCTCGCTGTTTGACTGCATCCTGACACAGACCAAGCCTATGGCCCGCCGCGATGTTTATCTGTTTCCTCACCAGGTCGACGCCCGTGACCATTTCAGTGATAGGGTGTTCGACCTGCACACGTGCGTTCACTTCCAGGAAATAGAAACTACGATTCTCATCCAGCAAGAATTCCACCGTGCCGGCGTTGGTGTATTCTGCAACTTCTATCACTTTTTTTGCCGCTTCACCCATACGGTGGCGAAGCTCATCATCGAGCGCGACAGATGGCGTCTCTTCGATTATCTTTTGATGGCGGCGCTGTATTGAACATTCCCTCTCAAAAAGATGAATGGTATTGCCATGATGATCCCTGAGGACCTGGAACTCAATGTGTCTTGGTCGCTGTATGTATTTCTCCAGATAGACAGTTTCATCACCAAAGGCACTCTTTGCTTCCCTCTGTCCGGCTGCGACGCTCGCCTCGAGCTCGCTCTCGTTGCGGACAATGCGCATCCCTTTGCCACCACCACCCATCGAGGCTTTGACAATGACTGGGTAGCCAACTTTGGATGCCAATTCCTTGAAAACACCGATATCGGTGTCCACGACCTGCATGCCCGGTATAATTGGCACACCCACTTTCTGTACCGTATTCCGCGATGCCACTTTGTCACCAACAAGAGCCAACGCCTTTGCATCCGGACCGACAAAGACGATACCATTATCTTCACATGCCTCCGCGAATTTGGAATTCTCGGCAAGGAACCCGTAGCCAGGGTGTATCGCTTCAGCCTTCGCCTTTTTTGCCGCATCAATGATACCTTCAATATTCAAGTAGCTCGCTTGCGGCGGCGAATCTCCGATCCAGAAGACTCGGTCCATGAACTGCAAGTGAAAGGAGTTTCTGTCCACCGACGAATAGACACCAACCGGTGAAATGCCGATTTCCCTGCACGCCCTTGCTACCCTTATGGCTATCTCACCCCGGTTTGCGATTAAGATCCTCTTGAACATAATTCCTCGATTTGCAGTATCATCCCTTCGGGATTCGCAGTATCAATCCAACTCCGTGAATTTCGCAGTACCGGCCCAATGGACCTGCATTATCGCCTTCGGCCCGCACAAAAATGCGTCTCCTGCGAGTGCAACGATCCTGCGCCTCCTGCGAACGGAGTGATCCTGCGCGTTATTCGCTCCATTTGGGGCGTCGCTTCTCCAGAAAGGCATTCATGCCTTCCTGGCCTTCCTCTGAAATGCGTATCCTGGCAATGACCTCGGCCGTGTATTTTTTTACCTCATCGTATGACATCTTGGGTACAACCCTCAGCAGCTCTTTACACCGGGAAATCGCTTCGGGCCCACTAGAAACCAGCTGCGCGATAAGTTCGTCGACCGCAATATCAAGGTCTTCTCCTTCCACGACTTTATTCACAAGTCCAGCGTCTAATGCACGTTCAGCGGTCATCCGCTCACCAGTCAGGAAAAACTCCCGGCACCTTCCTTCGCCGCACTTTTTCAAAACATAAGGAGAAATGCATGCCGGGATGAGACCGATCTTGACTTCGCTGAAGCTGAATTTTGCGCTACTCGACGCCACAGCAATATCACAGACCGCCACAAGGCCGGTACCGCCACCAATTGCCGCACCGTTGACCTTAGCGATCGTTGGTTTGGCAGAAGCATATATTTTGTAGAGCATTTCAGAAAGCTCAAGTGATTCCCGTAGATTATCCTGGTATGAATAGTCCTTGACCTTGCGCATCCAATTCAAGTCTGCACCAGCACAAAATGATTTGCCTTTACCGGTAACGACCACCACCCTCACGTCTGAACTCTGCTCTATCTGGTCAACGACCGAGATCAATTCGCGTATCATAATGTCATTGAAAGAGTTATGAACTTCAGGACGGTTGAATGTAACATGTGCAACACTGTTTCTTATTTCATATAGAATTGATGAATACTTACTATTACTCATATTCAATATTCCCCCAAAAAGTATCAGGTACCTACTCTACATCCTCCCCTTTTGTCTTTGTTAATACAGGTTCGATCAGCAAAACCCAGGCTGCCTTCTTTGCCCTTGAACGGTGTCTGGTGCCTTTTTTCACAAGATACCCCTCGTTCTCTTTGAGTTCGATCGCACCTTTTCCAGTATCTATGAATATCTTTCCTTTGAGCACGAGAAAAAACTCATCCTCGTGCATGTGTACGTGCCAGTCGTAAGCACCTTCGATCTTGGCTACCCGCAGTGCGGTCTGGTGGACATGCAGTATGTCCCTTGGTTGCCAAGGATTTTTTACCTCTCTGATCAGTTTCTTGAAGCTTATTTTTGCCACACGACCCCCTTCGTTAGAAATACGAAATTCTAATATCGAAATTCGAAACAAATCCGAAATCCTAATTTCCAAAACCGTTTTGGGTTCTGAATTTTGGTCATTTAATATTGCTTAGTATTTCGGATTTCGTGCTTAGGATTTGCCCGAAAACCTACATCCTAAATACCCCGAACCTATGTATGGGTATCGGTGCGTTCAAGGATGTTGATATCGCCAGACCGAGTATTTCACGCGTGTCCAGCGGGTCAATTATGCCGTCATCCCAAAGTCTTGCCGTCGAGTAATATGCACTCGATTCGTATTCGTACTTCGCCAGTATAGGTTTTCTTATCTCTTCGATCTCTTGCTTGGTCAGCTTCTTCCCCTGTTTGACCATTGACTTCACCCTTATGTCGGTCAATACGCCAGCTGCCTGTTCACCACCCATGACACAGATCTTTGCCGTCGGCCACATCCACAACAACCGCGGATCATAGGCACGGCCACACATGCCATAATTACCCGCCCCGTATGAGTTCCCAATGATAATCGTGAACTTCGGCACCTGCGCGTTCGCTACGGCATGGATCAGTTTCGCACCATCCTTGGCAATACCCCCATGCTCGTACCTTTTTCCAACAATGAAACCGGTAATGTTCTGGAGAAAAAGAATAGGAATTCTGCGCACCGCGCACATCGACACGAAGTGAGCGCCTTTCTGTGAAGATTCGGAAAACAAGACGCCGTTGTTCGCGAGAATCCCGACCGGGTAACCCATTATGCGCGCAAACCCACAGACCAGAGTGGTGCCGTACAGCGTCTTGAATTCGTGAAATTCGCTACCGTCAGCGATACGAGCAATGACCTCACGCACATCAAAGGGCTTCCTGAGGTCAGCGGGCAGAATGCCATATAGCTCAGCAGGATCATAAGCTGGGTCGATTGGCTTTGCACGCTCTAGCGGATATTTGCCAATCCCGGCTAGGTTCTCGACAATATTCCTGGTCATCTCGATCGCGTGTTCATCATTTTCCGCATAGTGATCAGCCACGCCTGAGATCCGGCAGTGAACATCAGCACCGCCCAGCTCTTCCTCGGTCACGACTTCACCTGTTGCTGCCTTGACCAGAGGCGGCCCTCCAATATAGATCGTTCCCACACCCTTCACGATCACAACCTCATCGCTCATTGCTGGCTGATAGGCACCACCGGCGGTGCAGAAACCAAGGACGACGCTGATCTGCGGGATATTATCCGCGGACATACGCGCCTGATTATAGAATATCCTACCGAAGTGGTAACGATCAGGGAAAGTACCAACCTGTAAAGGCAGGAATATTCCTCCGGAATCAACTAGATATATGCACGGTAACCGGTTTTCGATGGCGATCTCCTGGGCGCGGATGTGTTTCTTGATCGTCTCCGGTATATATGTCCCACCCTTCACCGTGGCATCATGGGCGACGACCATAACCTCCCGGTTGTGAACCAATCCGATACCGGTTATGATAGCAGCCGAAGGATGTTCATTATCATACATGTCCCATGCGGCAAGATGACTCAATTCTATAAAAGGCGTTCCTGGGTCAAAGAGCTGCTTGAGTCTGTCCCTTACGAACAATTTTCCTCTTTCGGCATGCTTCTTGTGCATGTATTCAGGCCCACCCTTCCGGACCTCGGCCAGGCGCTCTTTGAGCGTACGGACCGCCTTCTCCATGACCGATTTGTTCTTCTTAAACTCCTGACTGTTTGGGCTGATCTTTGATTCTATTCTATACATATCTTCTCACAGGGTACGTCTCCCGTTAATCGGTGTTGAAGCCCGTATCGTTCAAACAGGTTACGTCCTACAACAACGTTCTTAAGACGAATTACGTAACCGCAAGAAGAAACGGGCATCGTAACCGTAGGACGCCTAACATTGAAGTTCATACAAGTATAGCCTTATATCCATAGCATATTATGCCCGCGTGGCCTTCTTCATATAACTTGCGGAAAACGAATTTGACCTTTTTGCCGATCTCCAGATCCTCTGGCTTGCAGTCAACGACCTGGGTCGTGACGCGCACGCCATTATCCGATTCGACTATTGCCACACTGTAAGGCACTTGATTCTCGAAATCCTTCGGTGCAACGCGGATCGTCGTGTAGGTCAAGATCTTTCCGTACTCAGACAATTTCTCAGCGGCAAACTCCCTGGCTCCGCATCCACTACATACCTTGCGTGGAGGAAACGAAACGCGCCCGCATCCTTCGCACCTCGCTGCCTCGAGCCTGTATCGCTGCGGCATCTCTCTCCAATATCTTGGTGATGGCATTATACCTCCTTAATTGGGAAAAATCCTAAATCCGAAACTCTAAATTCTAAACAAATCCAAAACCCTAATTTCCAAAACACACACGATGAAATCACGGGAGTGGCAGAACTCATAATCCTTTTACCTCAATGAGCACCCTTTGATTTTTGGATTTTGGTAATTTGGTATTGCTTAGTATTTCGATATTCGGATTTAGAATTTCAACCATTGAACATTTTCCCTTTATTGCTATTGTGCTTGGAATATATGTACTACCGACGATGCTCCTGAACCGCCCATGTTCTGGGTCAAGCCGATGCGGGCGTTCTTTATCTGCCTCTTACCAGCTGCACCGCGTAGCTGCTCAACGACCTCAACGACCTGGGCAACGCCCGTAGCACCAACCGGATGACCTTTTGATTTCAGACCACCCGAGGTGTTCACTGGTATCGGTCCTTCAAGAGCCGTGCGTCCTTGCTCGGTGAAGGAACCACCTTTGCCTTTTTCCACAAAGCCGAGCTCTTCAATTATGCATATCTCAGCGATAGAAAAGCAATCGTGTACTTCGGCAAGATTGATGTCCCGGGGTGTTACTTTCGCCATGTCATACGCGGCACGCGCCGAGTGTCTTACCGCTGCCAGCGTCGTTATATCTTCCCGGGCATGCAGCGCCAGAGTGTCGGTCGCGGCGCCTGTCCCCAGTATTTTTACCAGCGGTCTGCCCAGCTTCTTGGCCATGTCCACAGATGCGAGTATCACGCACGCCGCACCGTCAGAAACCGGTGAGCTATCAAGCACGGTCAAAGGGTCAGCGACCATTGTTGCATTGATAACTTGGTCAACAGTGACCAGACCCGGGAATTGCGCATTGGGATTCATCGACCCATTGCGGTGGTTCTTGACCGAAACCGTCGCTAGCTGTTTCCTGGTCGTACCGTACTGATGCATGTGGGCTCTGGCGATCATCGCATATAAACCAGGGAATGTAACGCCATGATATACTTCGTACTCCTGGTCCGCAGCAGTAGCCAACGCATAAGTAACATCGGCGCCGTCGGTCATCTTCTCGACACCCCCGACCATGATTATTTCGCTGTACCCTGATGCGACTTCAAAAAAACCTAGCCGGAGAGCCATGCCTCCGGAACAACAAGCCGACTCAACTCGTACCGCAGGTACCGGCGCCGAGCCAAGATAATCAGCCATCAGTGCGCCGACATGTTCCTGACCGACAAAGAGACCGGGCGTCATCGAACCTACGTACATTGAATCGATATGATCGACCCCGGCGTCATCTATTGCCTTAAGTGCCGCCTCGACGAAAATATCCCTCATTGAAAGTGACCATAGCTCGCCAAATCGCGTCATGCCACAGCCAATTACAGCAACCTCACGCATTTTACCCCCTTCATTAGTAAATTCGAAATCCTAATATCGAAATTCTAAACAAATTCTAAGTACAAAATCCGAATGACAAAGACGTTTTGGATTTGGGATTTTGGCAATTTGGTATTGTTTCGTAGTTCGGATTTCGTGCTTAGGATTTGATCTAGTCGTTCATTATTATCTTCCCACGGAATTTTGCGTATTGACCATAATCTATGTAGATACGGTCCTTTTCGAGCATGTCCTTGACCTTCTCTGCTTTGTCCCTAACCTCATCAATGCGCTTGGTGACCTTAAAGACGAACGCATCGCTGCCGGCGCCAGAACCAAAGGACACGAGAAGTATCAATTCATCTGCCTTGGCAACATCGAGCGTTGCCGAAAAACCGGTCGGCGAAGAACCCGAATAGGTATTGCCCATGAGCGGTACGATCCATCCTGGCTCAAGCTGTTCTTTTTTGAAACCAAGTTTCTTCCCGACGGTCAGCGGAAATTTGCCATTGGGCATATGAAATACGGCGTAAGTAAAGTCCGCGGCCGTAAGATTCGCTTTCTTGAGTATTCCTTGACCAGCGCCCATGATGTGTTTGAAATATGCGGGTTCACCTGTGAATCTTCCACCATGTAAAGGATAGAAAGCACCTTCGCGCCGCCAGAAATCCGGTGTATCGGTCGTGTACGAATAGGTATCCAGTAGTTCAGCTACCACTTTGTCCTTTCCGAATATGAATGCCGAGCCGCCAGCCGAAGCGGAAAATTCAAGAGCATCACCCGGTGCACCCTGTGATGTATCCGCGCCGATGGCCATTGCATATTTGACCTGTTCGGCCCGGACCAGGCTTGCCGCAACAAACATGGCCTCAGTTCCTGCCTTACATGCAAACTCATAATCGGCAATATGAACTTCAGGGACAACGCCCAGGGCTTCGGCGACCACTGTACCCGAAGGCTTCACCGCGTACGGATGCGATTCAGAACCAATGTATAATGCGCCGATATCAGCAGGGTCTATCCCTGCACGCCGCAGCGCATTGCGCGCCGCCTCGACCGAGATCGTGATCGTATCCTCGTCCGTACTGGGAACTGTTTTTTCTTTGAGTAACAAACCGCGCTGCACGGCAGCGGCATCACGTCCCCACTGTTTTGCTATCTCTTCAACCTTTATTCTATATCTCGGCAGATAAGAACCATAGCCAACAATTCCAACCATCAAACCTCCTTCCTACGACAAACACCTAAAATCCAAAATCCCGGAAATGCCTAAACGAACAATCACGGCTATTTAGGTATTTAGGAGTTTAGGCATTTATGTATTTATATGTGTGACAGTGCTTGTTCCAGATCTTTTATCATGTCGTCCGGATGCTCGGCACCAATACAGAGCCGCACCAGATCCTCTGGAATGCTCGCCATTGAACGCAAATCCTCCCCCATCTGCTGGTGGGTCGATATTGAAGGGATCGTGGCAACAGATTTTATGCGTCCTAAATCCGTGGCCCGCCATATGCGCTGCAGGTTATCGAAGAACCTTCGCGCCGCCTGCACACCGTTCTTGAACTGGAATGACATCAAGTGTCCGTACCGGTTCACGGATTTGCCATACTGTTCATCATGCTCAGCGTCAACAAGCCACAGATACTTGCTGGCGACCCCGTGTAATGGGTGATCTTTCAAACCTAGGTAGTTCACCTGAGAGATCTTGGCATGTTCGCTGAGAAATTCGGCGACCGTCATAGAATTCCGACTCAATAGATCCATCTTTGACCGCAGCGTTCTAATATCGTTCAATGTCATTATCGCTTGCATCGGTGATATACACCAACCCATATCACGGTTGGGCAATAATTTGATATATGTCGCGAAATCAGCCTTCATCTCATCGTTCTCGATATTTGTCACAATGTTCTTGCGGGCGATTACCGCGCCGGCAATGCCAAATCCGCTTGCGGTTAGAGTTTTCGTGACCGAATGGATAACGATATCCGCACCCAGTGTGATCGGACGCAGCAATGCAGGTGTGGCAATCGTAGTATCGAAGATCACCGGTATTCCATTTTCGTGTGCCAGATCGATCACTGCTTTCATGTCAAAGAACATTAGCCCGGGATTAGATGGCAATTCGCCAAACAGAAAACGCGTGTTTTTGTCGATCTTCGATGCCCACTCATTGATGTCATTCGGATCAGAAATCCAACGACATTCGATCCCCCTCTCCCGCATCTTGCGAATGCTGAATTGTTGGAAAGTGCCACCGTAAATTTGAGCATTGGATACGAAGTTTATCGGTTCGTTCTGTCGGGAACCGATCCTCACCAGAAAAGGATCCACCGCGCTGGCGATCGCGGACATACCGGAAGATGCTGTACAGCAACCTGTGATACCATCAAAACCATAGCCATCGAGCAATGCCAATGTATCTTCAAGATAACCAATGGACGGGTTGTGGATGCGACTGTAAGTCCAGGCCGGGATCAAATAAGCCAAAGCGGCTTCCATCTCATCGCTGTCGCGAAACGCCTGTGACGTGCTCATGTATATCGGCTCAATGATGGACCCCTGGTTGTTATTGATCGCCTCTTCGACTGAATAAGCTCCATGAACCGCGATGGTATCAAACTTCCATTTTTTAACTTGCTCTTTTAGATAGCGTTCGCGCTCAGCGACCATTTTCTTCGCTTTTTCAACATACTTTTGCACACCTTCATTCATGGTATCCTCCAAGCATTGAACATACGGATCACACGCAACTCCATGGCTCTATATTCTTGCCAGGGCTTGTTTGAGGTCATCAATGAGATCATCAACATGTTCCAGACCCACGGATATACGCACAAATCCGGGATTAATACCTGTCTCCTTCAATTCTGCCTCTGAATATCCCGAATGAGTCATCGAAGCTGGATGTTCAATCAGTGTATCAACATCACCTAAACTGACTGCAAGGGTGCAGAGTGCTACTGAGTTCATCAGCACTTTGCCGGCTGGTTTGCCGCCTTTAACATCAAACCCGATCATACCGCCGGCGCCCCACATCTGCCGTTTGGCAACATCGTAGCCAGGGTGTGATCTCAACCCCGGATAATACACCTTCTCAACCTTGTCATGCCCGGCAAGAAATTCAGCAATCTTCTGTGCATTGGCACAATGCCGTTCCATCCGTACCGCCAGGGTCTTCAATCCCCGTAATATGAGCCAGGCATTGAATGGAGAGATGCACGCACCAATGTCCTTTGCGTCCTTCCATAGTTTTTCAATGAAACTCTGTCTGCCGACAGCTACGCCGCCGATAATATCCCCGTGACCGCCGAAGTATTTGGTTGCTGAATGAACAACGATATCTGCGCCGAGTTCAACCGGCTTCTGCAAATACGGCGTTGCAAACGTATTGTCAACGCAGAGAGGAATGTTCCTCTTTTGGGCGATCTCTGCACATTTTGCAATGTCGATCATTTTAAGCGTCGGGTTGGCCGGGGTTTCAATGAAAATAAGTTTGGTCTGCTCGTTGATGGCGCTGGTTACCTGAAGAGGATCTGAGGCGTCGACGAATACCACCTTTATGCCGGTCTTCGGGAGGACGTTCTTGAAAAGTGTGAATGTACCGCCGTAGATCGTATCGTCAGAAATAACATTCGATCCGGAGTCGACAAGATTGACCACAACGTTGTATATCGCAGCAAGCCCGGAAGCGAATATCAATCCTGCGTCGGTCGACTCCAAGAAAGCTATCTTCTTTGCCAGGAGCTCGATTGTTGGATTGCTGATACGCGTATAGATGTGCCCTTTCTCCTCACCCTTGAACAAACGCGCACCGTGATCGGCATCACGGAATACGAAAGTCGATGTTTGATATATCGGCGGTGACAATGCACCGGTCCACTTATCAGGATGTTGACCACCATGCACAACATCGGTCTCGATATGCATCCTACCTCCTAATATTCTATTCTTTCTGACACAATTCAATCAACAAACTACCGGTGGATGCGGGATGGATAAAAGCGATCATTGCACCATGGGATCCCTTTCTGGGAACCTCGTCGATCATTTTCACATTCCCCTTCTTGAATGCCTCAATCGTCTCCTTGATGTCGTCCACTCTGAAACTCAAATGATGCAAACCTTCGCCCCTTTTCTCGATGAATTTTGCGATCGGGCTATCCTCGGCGAGCGGTTCAAGCAACTCAATACTGACCTCCCCGCTATCCAGCATCGCCAACCGTACTTTCTGCTCAACGACTTCTTCGATCAACTTAACCTTCAAACCAAAGATGTCCCGCCATAGTGCCAACCGGTCATCGATACTTCTGACCGCAATACCTATATGATCTAGTTTCATAGCTTGGAAATCGTGCGCCGGCATAAGGCTACGAAGCCCGTGTCGTTCACAAAGGTTACGTAATACGGCGCTGCACAAGTACAACAATCAAAGTAACCGCTCGACGAAACTGGCATCGTTACCACTGGACACCAAACGTTACCGTGTCACGAAGTGACACCGTTCCTGCCTACTTCCTAAATGAGCTTGCGTTGTTTAGCGGCTTTTTCGAGTTCTGCTCTGAAATTAGGGTGGGCGATCGCGATGAGCGCTTTGGCCCTCTCTTTCAAGTTCTTGCCGTGTAGATTAGCTACGCCGTACTCAGTGACGACGAAATGGACATCGGCCCTCGTCGTCACAACGCCCGCGCCAACCTGCAGCGTAGGTACGACCTTCGAGATCGTGTCATTCTTGGCCGACGAGGGAAGGGCGATGACTGGTTTGCCGCCCTTTGACTGCGCCGCACCACGGATGAAATCAACCTGTCCGCCAAATCCTGAATAGATCCTTGTCCCGATCGAGTCGGAACATACTTGGCCCGTTAGATCGACCTCGATCGCCGAATTGATGGCGACCATCCTCTCGTTCTGTCCAACGATGAAAGGATGATTAGTATAATTCGTCGGATGCGTTTCGAAAATCGGGTTGTTATCGATATAATCATATAAATCCTTTGTGCCGAAATAGAACGTGGCGATCACCTTCCCCGGATGCAAAGTCTTCTTTGTCCCCGTAATCACACCAGCGTTGATCGCCTCAACAATACCATCGGATACCATCTCCGTATGAATACCCAGATCCCTCTTATTGAACATTGCTTTAAGGGCGGCATTCGGAATGCCACCTATTCCCAATTGAAGAGTGCATCCGTCATCGACGAGTCCGGCAATATAACCACCTATCTTTTTTTCAACTTCGGTGAAAGGTGGAATATTCAGTTCGGGCAGTTCATCTGATACCTCGACCAGTTTCGCAAAGCGCGACGTATGAAGAAATGAATCACCGAGTGTTCTCGGCATGCGGTCGTTCACCTGGGCAATCACCAATTTGGCGGTCTCTGCTGCTGCCTTTGAAGCCAGGCACTCAACGCCTAAACTGACAAATCCGTGCTCGTCAGGGGGCGACACATGTAAGAAAGCGACATCAAGGGGCAGCAGGTTCATGTAGAACAGCTGCGGGATCTCGTAGAGAAACACAGGCGTGTAATCAGCACGTCCATCATTAACCGCGGCACGGTCAGCCGGACCAACGAAAAGTGAATTGTGCCTGAAATGCTCATCCATGCCTGGTTTGGAAAGCGGATCATCGCCCAGCAGCAGCACGTGGGTGATCTCGACATCCTTGAGTTCGTTCTTGCGCTGGGCAAGAGCTTCGGTAAGCCGGAAAGGAGTCGCGGCGTTACCACTGATATATACACGGTTCTTACTTGCCACAACAGAGACAGCTTCTTCGATGGAACAGAGTTTCTTCTTGTAATCGTCAAACCAGCTCATGGCAAGAACTCCTTCCTTATAACGCCATTTTCTGCATAGATACCATTTGCCAGGTCGTGATTCTCACGCACGACGGCATCGAAACCCGATTCGGTCATCATTTTCAAGTAGGGAAAGATGCTCGATGTTAATGCATGGCTTGCCGTTCGTGCAACCAGTGTTGTTGCATTAGGCATGCAGAAATGGATCACATCAGTTATTGTGTATATGAACTTGCCACTCGGCGAGATCTTTGCTGTTTCAATACAACCACCCTGATCAATAGAAAAGTCGATTATCACTGAACCCTTGCGCATGGTCTTCACCATAGCTTCAGTCACGAGTACTGGTGACCGCTTACCACGGACGAGCACCGCTCCAATCACCACGTCAGCGAATTTGACAAGTTTCTCGATGTTATGCCTCGTTGCGAACATCGTCGTGACTTTCATGGCTGATGTATGGCAGGCAAGATGGTCCAGTCTATCCCGCACCACGTCCAACACATATACATTTGCTCCGATCCCGGCGAAGGTTTTCGCCGCGTTGCAGCCGAGCGTGCCACCTCCCAGGATAACCACCTCAGCGGGCGGTATGCCAGCTATACCTCCGAGCAAGATACCACGGCCTCCCCCTGGAGATTCAAGTAACCGACCTGCTATCTGAACCGATAACTTACCGGCCATCTCGCTGAATGGAATGACTATCGGCATCCGGCCGTCGTCTTTCTGAACAATTTCATAGCCGATCAAAGTGATCTTCTTGTCGGATATGAGCTTGAGGAATTCCTTACGGGCAGTTATAAGATGAATAAACCCCATTATAACCTGGCCCTCTTTAATAAGTGAATACTCGTCCTGCTGTGGTCTTCTCACCTTAAGAACGACTTCGGCCCGACGGTACGCTTCTTCTTTCGAATACACAACCGTCGCACCTGCGCGCTCGTAGTCGTTATCAGAAAAACCAGCTCCAGCACCGGCTTTGCTCTCCACATAGACTTTTGCCCCGCACAGGACCAATTCCTGAGCACCCATCGGCGAAAGCCCGACTCGATATTCCTCGGTTCCTTTGAACGGAGGTATTTCTTTAGGGACGCCAAAAATCATCTAGCCTCCTTGCATTTTGTGAAGCATTAAAAATCAATTCTTTCCTTATAAACACCATACACATCGCGCAGCACCCGGGATATCTCACCTACGGTTACATAGGCTCCGACGCAATCGAGAATAGGCAACATCAGATTACTTCCGGCAATCGCTACATTCTTGAGATTATCCAGAGTTTCACTGACCTCGTGACGTTTCCTCTTCTTCTTCAAGCGCGAAATTCTCGACATTTGTCGCCTTACAACCTTAGGCGATACCTTGAGGGCAGAGTATCTTTTCATTCCCCCACCCTCTCCGAATTTGTTCACGCCGATAACGCTGATCTCATCACGTTCAACACCTTTCTGAAATTCATATGCACTCTTGTGAATCTCTTGCTGAAAAAATCCTTTGGCGATCGCCTTGACCGAACCGCCAAGTTCTTCGATCTTTTCTAAGTATTTGACCGCATCGGCTTCTATAGTGTTTGTCAAATTCTCGACATAATACGACCCACCGATCGGATCGATCACTTTGGGTACGCCGCTCTCATATGCTATGATCTGCTGTGTACGTAGTGCGAGGCGAACAGCTTCCTCCGTTGGTAGAGATAGTGCCTCATCAAATGAGTTTGTATGAAGACTCTGAGTACCGCCAAGCACAGCCGCGAGTGCTTGAAAAGCGACCCTAATGGCATTGTTGCTCGGCTCCTGGGCTGTCAGTGTGGATCCCGCAGTCTGCGTATGGAATCGCAGCATGAGTGACTTTGGATTCTCCGCGTTGAATTTTTCGCGCATGAGTTTCGCCCATATCCGCCTTGCCGCGCGGAATTTTGCCACCTCTTCGAAGAAGTTGTTGTGTGCATTAAAGAAAAAGGATAACCTGGGCGCAAATTCATCAACGGCGAGACCTCCATCCGCGATCACGGCCTTCACATATTCAAGACCGTTGGCCAGCGTGAATGCAACCTCCTGAGCAGCGGTGGCACCCGCTTCCCTGATATGGTAGCCGGATACAGAGATGGTGTTCCATTTAGGAAGATGCTTGCTGCAATATGCAATTATATCGACAGTGATCTTCATCGATGCTTCGGGCTGATATATATATGCACCCCTCGCTATGTACTCCTTGAGAATGTCGTTTTGCACTGTGCCTTCCAGGAGTTCGGGCGCTATGTTCCTTTTTTCGGCAACCATGATGTACATAGCCAGAAGGATCGCCGCTGTCGCATTGATCGTCATGGAAGTACTAACCTTGTCCAGGGGAATGCCATCGAACAGAATTTCCATATCCTCGAGCGTATCAATGGCAACACCTGTCTTACCAACCTCGCCTTCAGCGAGCGGGTCGTCCGAATCGTAACCCATCTGCGTCGGCAGATCAAAGGCGACCGACAGACCTGTCTGCCCCTGTTTTAGCAGATATTTGTAGCGGCGGTTGGATTCCTCAGCCGTACCGTAACCAGCATACTGACGCATGGTCCATAACCGGCCCGTATACATGGTCGGGTATATTCCACGAGTGAACGGATATTCACCAGGATCACCAAGATCGTGACTGTAATCGAACTCTCTTAGATCATCAGGACGGAATAACATAAGGACGCAGTATCATTTCCTTCGCAGTATCATCCCGGTGAATCGGGATTCGCAGTACCGCTGAATACCATACACCTCTTAGATCCCAAATTCGAATCTTCAAAATCGTTTTGAATTTGATATTTTTGTCATTTGATATTGTTTAGAATTTCGGATTTCGTGTTTATGATTTCATTCAATTATGATAAGAGTATCTCCGCTGTTCACCGTCTTGCCTTTTTGAACAAGTATTTTTTTTACTGTGCCGGGCTGTGGTGTTTTCACTTCATTCTGCATCTTCATCGCTTCCACAACCAACAAAGCATCGCCCGCATTCACAGCCGCACCTTCTGCAACGACGACATCGATCACCAGACCAGGCATCACCGCCTTGATGGTCAATGCCTTCTTGGTGAACTTCTCGGGACTCGCCTTGACCAGCTTCTGGATCTGCTCACTCATCACACTGACCGAATATGCCTCACCATTTACGAGGATCTGATCCTCTGATTCTTTCACCACCACAAACGGTTTGTTATCCACTATGAGCGTGAATCCTTTGCTGTCATCACTCGCGATTTGAACGTGGTGCTTTTCGCCGTTCAAAGAAACGGTGTAGCCTTCAACCGCCTTCATCATCTCCACCTTGAATTCCCGCTGGTCAACATTCACTATATAGGACATTCTATCCCCTCTTCATTAGATGCTGCCGCCCGGCTAGTTTCCACGGATTTACCTCCGTGTCCGCGTGCGCCGATGAGATCTTAGCGCGGTCGCCAGTTAACATCCTGTCGATTACTGCAGAAATTGCCGCCACTTCATAATTGCTTTTGGTGTATTCAATCTTCCCCAGAACTTTATCGATAAAAGTGGTATCATAGTCACCTTCCATGAATTTCGGATGATCCATTACCAGACGGTGAAACGGTATCGAGGTCTTGATCCCCCTGATCGTATACTCATTCAGTGCCCGCTTCATGCGTAATATCGCATTTTCTCTCTTTGGTGCCCAAACAAGTAATTTTGCAATGAGCGGATCATAATATATGGGAACCTCAAACCCTTCATATACACCGCTGTCGACCCGCACACCGATACCGCCAGGCTCGATAAGCTCGATGATCTTTCCAGTTGAGGGAGCAAAGTTGTTCTGGGGGTCTTCGGCTGAGATACGGCATTCAATGGCTGTGCCATTCATTTCTATATCTTCCTGCTCAAAGCTTAGGCTATCACCAGCCGCAATTTTGAACTGCTCCTTCACAATATCGATGCCGGTGATCAATTCTGTTACGGGATGTTCAACCTGCAGGCGAGTATTCATTTCAAGAAAGTAGAAATTACGGTTCTTGTCGACCATGAATTCCACGGTACCGGCATTCGTATAATCAGAAGCTTTGACCGCTTTCACGGCGGCATCGCCCATCTTTTTTCGTAACTCTTGGGTCATGATCGCAGAGGGCGCTTCTTCGATCAATTTCTGATGACGGCGCTGAACTGAACATTCTCGTTCGAACAAATGAACCACATTTCCGTGTGTATCAGCGAGGATCTGGAATTCAACGTGCCTCGGGGCCTCCAGGAATTTCTCTATGAATATCGTTGGGTTGCCAAAAGCTGACCGCGCTTCGTTCATGGCCTGCTTCATTGACCCAGCAAGCTCTTTCCTTTCCCATACCACGCGCATGCCCTTGCCGCCGCCGCCGCCGGCCGCTTTGATGAGCACCGGGAACCCGATCTCCTCGATAATCTTAGTGGCAATATCTTCCTTATCAACTGCTCCCGCGCTGCCCGGAATCACAGGTATCCCGGCTTTGGTCATCGTCTTCTTCGAGGCTATCTTGTCGCCAAGGAGTTCGATAGCCTGCGAAGTAGGTCCTATGAATACTATACCCGACTCTTCACATGCGTGGGCGAATTCTGTATTTTCTGCAAGAAAACCATAGCCTGGATGGATGGCCTCTGCCTTTGCCTTCTTGGCAATCTCGACTATTTTTCCTATACGCAGATAACTCTCGGTCGCCGGTGCAGGCCCCAGGTAATAAACTTCGTCTGCATAACGAGCATGTAAAGCATTACGGTCCGCATCCGAATAGACAGTTACCGACGGAATATTCATTTCACGGCAGGCTCTGAGAACGCGCACCGCGATCTCCCCGCGATTGGCTACTAATATTTTCCTAAACATAATACCTCATAAAGCAGTATCATTCGCCCAGACGTATTCGCAGTATCATCCTGATTTAATCAGGATTCGCAGCACCGCCTTCGGCTCGTACGCACGAACCTGCGAACGTAGTGACCCTGCATTTCCTGCAAGCGCCGACGAAGTCGGCGTGACTCTGCAGCGCCTGCAGCTTTTTTTATCAAAGTGGTATATTCCCATGTTTTTTGGGTGGATTCGTATCCCGTTTGTTCTGGATCATCTCAAGTGCTTCAATTATCCGGGGTCTCGTTTCCGATGGCTTTATGACCGCATCGATATATCCCTTGCTAGCCGTCACAAATGGATTGGCGAATTTGTCCGTGTATTCATCAACGAGCTGCTTTTCACGGACTTTAGGATCTTTCGCCTCTTTCAGCTCTTTTCGGTATAGAATTTTCACTGCACCGTCAGGTCCCATAACTGCAATCTCCGCACTTGGCCACGCAAAATTCACATCCGCGCGCGTGTGCTTCGAGCTCATGACACAATAGGCGCCTCCGTATGCCTTACGGGTGATGACCGTGACCCTCGGTACAGTCGCTTCGCAAAATGCATACAGCAGCTTTGCACCATTCTTTATCACACCACCCCACTCCTGGGCTGTGCCGGGCAAGAACCCCGGTACATCCACAAAAGTCACTATGGGTATATTGAAGCAATCACAAAAGCGAATAAAACGT